>OFDH01000057.1_pt1 | contig 9680 bp, 9 predicted proteins | sample 1520531 | NCBI WGS metagenome assembly OFDH01 (sample SAMEA3696448, study PRJEB22514) | metagenome | biome: water; feature: marine; material: hydrothermal vent | place: Pacific Ocean | collected 2014-08-15 | depth 1539 m | reverse complement strand
CTACATTACAAATTTACTTTTACATGTAATACTAGTTTCATATTTACAACGAATTTTAATTAAACAGGCAAAGCTTCGACCTGAAACTTTGAGCCGGCTGAAAACTAAAGATAATAATGCGGCTGATAAAATCTATTACCTTTATCGGAAAAATGTCTTAGTGCAGAGGAAATATCTTCAATAATTTCGTAACAAAAGAGTGTGTTTTCAAACAATGTAATAACATACCGTCGGAGAATTGCCTTGTCTGAACAAAACCCGGTTTTTATCCCGGGGCCGACCAAAATGCCGGATGTACTTCGTAAAGCCTGTGATATTGGCACAATGGATCATCGCTCGGCAAAGTTGCAGGAAAAGTTTTTCGCATCGGACATTTGGGGGTTCTGCCGGATTTGATGGCTTCGTCCGGAATCGCCACTGCTGAAATGGCGTTGGTTGATTTGAGTTTTCCGGCTTCGCTCGGTTCCGGAGTTTAGGTGGCATAGAAATATTATCGAAATTCTACAACAAAAGGTGAGCATAATGTACATTCCAACATTTGATGATGTTAAAGAAGCACAAAAGCGAATCTCGCCGTACATTCACAAAACTCCGGTTTTGACCAGTTCATTTATGAATGAATTAAGCGGCGCGGAATTGTTTTTCAAATGTGAAAATTTCCAGAAAGCTGGAGTCTTCAAAGTGCGGGGGGCCTCGAATGCGGTTTTTGGATTGAGTGAGGAAAAGGCAGTGAAAGGGGTGGCCACTCACTCTTCGGGAAATCACGCCTTGTCGTTGGCTTATGCCGCAGGTCGGCGGGGAATTCCGGTAACAGTGGTCATGCCGCATACTGCTCTGGAAGCAAAAAAAGCTGCGGTGTACGGATACGGAGGCAGCATCGTGGAGTGTGAACCCAGTACCTCATCGCGTGAAGAAACATTTGCGAAAGTTGTCGCAGAGTCCGGAGCGGATTTTGTGCATCCGTACAATGACCCGCGTGTGATTTCCGGACAAGCAACCTGTTCGCTGGAATTGTTGGAACAAGTTGGAAAATTGGATGCTGTGGTTGCACCGATTGGCGGAGGAGGAATGGTTTCCGGAACTTGTCTGGCCTTATCGAATGTTGCTCCGGAAACAAAAATTTATGCTGCCGAACCGAAGAATGCCGATGACGCTTTCCGCTCTTTCAAAGCCGGACATATCATTGCTGATGACGCTCCAGTGACAGTGGCGGATGGCCTGAAAGTTCCACTAAAAGATTTGACATGGCATTTTGTTTCAAGCCATGTCGAAGACATTCTGCTTGCCAGTGAACAGGAGATTGTTGATGCAATGAAGCTGATTTGGCAAAGAATGAAAATCGTCATGGAACCGTCCAGCGCAGTGCCGTTGGCGACCATCCTCAAAAACAAAAACACTTTTGCCGGAAAGCGCGTCGGTGTGATCATTACCGGAGGCAATGTTGATATGAACAAACTGCCCTGGATGAAATCTTAAAGTCGTACTCTTAATCAGGAGCATAAATATGAATGCAGTAACTTATGAAGGGTTGGAAGTCAGTTCGTGATGCCGTAAAAATCGACCGTTTGGCTCGTATTCCAAAACTAGGTGCGCGAACCATTGTTTGAGTCGATGACATTGCCGTTACCAAAGGCGAATGCAAGCACGATGTTACTGACGGCAGTTTGGCAGAAGACCGGATCACCGAAATAGGCACTGTCATTTCTGGAAAACACGCAGGTCTAACATCGACGGAAGAGATCACACTTTTTGACGGAACCGGGGTCGTGTGTCAAAATCTCGCAGTAGCCTCTGACGCAGTCGAACTTGCTCTCAAAACAGGAGATGCGATAGAAATTAAAAGCTTAAGCTCTAAAGTATTTTATTGATCATCTTAGTTATTTCGTTTATTCTTATGCAGTTGAAAATGTAAAATTAATTAGGAGATAAGTGAACAACATCATTATTACAGGAAAGATGCATCCGGGGTTTGACAAAATACTGACGGAGGATGCGCAGGAATTTTTGGTCAAGCTGCATCAAAGATATAACAACACCCGTAAAGCTGTGCTCGATCGCCGCAATGCAATTCATCACAAAATTCTTTCCGGCGGGAAGCCGATTTTTTTACCTGAAACAGCATCTGTCCGCAAAGGAAACTGGAAAGTAGATCCCATTCCAGATGATCTTCAGGACCGCCGCTGTGAAATTACAGGCCCAGCAGAAGCAAAGATGATGATAAATGCTCTTAATTCTGGAGCAAAAATATTCATGGCCGATTTGGAAGATTCTATTACTCCCAACTGGTTCAATCAAATCCAGGGACAGGCAAACATATCCGCAGCCTACGAACGTACTCTTGAATTTACCAGTACGGAAGGCAAAGAATATCGGCTCAATAAAGGGGAGTTAGCTACATTGATTGTACGTCCTCGCGGTTGGCATATGGAAGAAAAGCACATCCTTATAGATGGTGAAGTTGCTTCAGGCAGTTTGGTAGATGCCGGACTGTATTTGTTCCATAATATCAAACGCACATTGAGCTATGGAACCGGACCGTATTTTTATTTGCCAAAATTGGAAAACTATATGGAAGCCAGGTTATGGGATGAGATTTTTGCTTTTGCGGAACAGGAATTAGGCGTTACGCCTGGTACCATCAAGGCTACGGTTCTGCTGGAAACCATTTTAGCTGCTTTTGAAATTGAAGAAATTCTATACGAATTGCGTGAACATATGGCCGGAATTAATGCCGGACGCTGGGATTATATGTTTAGTGCAATTAAAAAGTTTCGACATGAACCAGGATTTCTCTGGCCGGACCGGTCGCAAGTCACCATGACTGCTCCGATGATGAGGGCCTATACAGAATTGATGGTTCAGACATGTCATAAACGTGGTGCTCATGCCATCGGTGGAATGGCAGCCTTCATTCCCAACCGCCGTGATGCAGAGGTAACCCGTGTTGCCCTGGCCAAAGTAAAAGAGGACAAGGAGCGTGAGGCACAGGATGGTTTTGATGGATCATGGGTAGCTCATCCGGATCTTGTACCGGTTTGTACGGATGTTTTCAGCAAGGTATTTGAAGAAGGAAAAGTAAACCAAATACACCGTCTGCGTGAGGACGTTCAGGTAACACCTGAGATGATGCTTGATTTTAAGATTCCGGGAGGAAAAATAACTGAGACGGGTTTACGTAACAATATCAGCGTTGGTATTCAGTACATTTCTGCATGGTTAAAGGGTACAGGTGCAGTAGCGATTTTCAATTTGATGGAAGATGCAGCGACTGCTGAAATTGCAAGATCGCAGGTTTGGCAATGGATTCAACATTCTGAAGGAAAACTGGATGACGGTCGTCAAATCACACTTGAGATGGTTCAAACTATGATTCCGGAGGAACTTGCTAAAATCCGGGAAGCTTACGGAAAGGCCTACGACGAAGAAAAAATGAATCAGGCAACGGATTTATTTACTTCACTTGTCTCAGGAGATAATTTCGAGGAGTTTCTCACCATAAGGGCCTATGATCAGTTGGACTGACTTTTCCAGTTTAGAGGTTGAGGAAGTTCTTCGTCATTTGTCTGCAGCCGCTCTTCCCAAAGCTTCCGGATACTAATACCGGTTTTCGGGTGCACCCATTCCGGATTAAGTTCCAGTAGGGGCACCAAAACAAAGCTTCGCTTTTCCATTTCAGGATGAGGAATTTTCAAAATTTCTGCGTCAATACACTCTTCACCATAAGCTAAAATATCAATATCAATTGTGCGGGAACCCCAGTGTTCGTTACGGACACGCCCCAGTCTGTTTTCAATTTGCTGACACTTTTTCAGCAGTTCAAGAGGACTAAGTTCGGTCAATCCACAAACCACCATATTTAAATATTTAGGCTGCGGCATCTTCAAAAGCGGCTCACTTTCATAAATCGGTGAAACGCGAAACTGAAGCAGTGGTAGAGACTCTAACTCAACGCAGGCCTGTTTCAGGGTGTCCTGCCTATTTCCCAAGTTGCTCCCCAATCCTAAATGCACTAAAATAGCTTCAGTCATAGTTTGTTTTTCAGGTGATCATGATTTGAAGAATCAGCTTAACACAAGCACTTATTCAGTCGCAAACTGAAGCAAAAACTGTTACATAGAAATGATTCGAATTATAGCGGGAGAATTCCGGGGGCGAAAACTAAAAGTTCCAACAGGAAATGATGTCCGGCCCACTTCAGACAAAGTTCGAGAGGCGCTATTTAATCTGCTGACTTCAATGCTGAACTGGGACAACATGACAGTGCTTGACCTTTATGCCGGAAGCGGCGCGCTGGGTTTGGAAGCCTTGAGCCGTGGTGCAAAAAAAGCGATCTTCGTTGAATCCTCAAAAAAACATGTTAGTATTATTCTGAAAAACATTTCGATGCTTTCTCTGGAGCAAACAAAGTATGAGTTGGTACGAGGGCGGGCGGAGAGTTGGATTCCAAATTTTGCGGATCCAGAACGGCCATGCCTTATTTTTCTTGATCCACCTTTTTCAAGTGACGAATATAATCTTATCATGGAAAAATTGGCTGTCCTCCCTGCTATCCGGACGGGATCATTAATTGTAGTTGAGTCACCAGTCACAAGAGAAATTATGTTTGCAGAAAATATGGAACTGCTGAAACATCGCCGTTATGGATCAATAACGCTGGATATTTTGCGTAAAAGCTGAGCCTGTAATAACACAATAATCTTGCCTTGACGGCGGCACTGTCCTACCCTTAGAAGGACAAATAATTGGAAATTATTATACTTTAATTTTTTCGGCATGAGTATTTTTAACAAAATTGATAAAGCGGCTCTACCAAAACATGTTGCTATCATCATGGATGGAAACGGACGCTGGGCCATACAACGCCGCATGCCGAGACTGCAGGGCCATCGTAATGCTGTTAAAGCGGTAAGAGCCTGCGTAGAAGCTTCAGCAGAGTTAGGTTTACAGGTGTTGACTTTATATGCCTTCTCAACAGAAAATTGGCAACGCCCGAGGAAAGAAGTTTCTGCACTGATGGATCTTTTTTTTGAATTCTTAGAAAAGGAACTGCACACAATGCTGGATAATAATGTACGGTTTCAGTTGATTGGGAACAGGGAGGGATTACCGGATTTTCTGCAAAATCGATTGAGCCATGCGCTGGATTCCACAGCTGCAAATACCGGTTTGTTACTGAACCTGGCACTTAATTACGGTGGCCGTGACGAAATGGTACGTGCAGTCAGGAGGATTGCAGAGTCTGTTAAGAAAGGCGATTTGCTTCCGGAAAACATTGATGAATCTTTAGTATCAGCAAATACTTACACGGCAGGACAGCCGGATCCGGATTTGATCATTCGGACAAGCGGCGAGTTACGTCTATCCAACTTTTTGATTTGGCAGGCAGCATATGCAGAATTTTATTTTACTGAAGTTTTGTGGCCTGATTTTACTAAGGAAGATTTGTATAAGGCACTTTTAGAGTTTCAGCAAAGAAAGCGACGAATGGGACGGACAACGGATTCAGGGTCCATGACTGAGGCTGTAAATGTTTCGAATTTGGTTTCCAAGACCGAAGTTACTTCCATTCTCAAAACATCTGGCTGAATTTTAATATGAGTGATGCCTCATCCACTTCTGACTTGTCCGCACGGGTCAAGACCGGATTCCCACTGGCCGCAGGAATTGCCATCCTGCTCTTTACTCCAGTTTTTGTAATCGGACTGGCTGTTATGGCTGTTGCATTCATAGGTGCGCAGGAACTCACCTCTATGCTTTCAGCCAAAGATGACAACTCAGATACAACAGTTATACTTCCGGAATGGTTGCTGCCAGGCACCGCCGTACTGATGGGGCTGGGAGCACTTGCCGGAGAATCCGGTCTTCATGGTGCATTGCTGATCTGTGTTTTGGGCTGGATATTTTTTGAATTGGTTTTCACTCCAAAAAGTGAACTGGCCAAACTTTCCTCACTTGGTTTCGGTTTGTTTGGAATGGTTTGGGCCGTTTGGAGCGTCTTGCACATTACACTGATCAAGACACTTCCCGAAGGGACAGCCCTGCTTTTTTTCCTTTTACTTGTAATCAGTTTTAGCGATATTTTTGCCTATTTTGGTGGAAAGCGTTTTGGTAAATCCCTGCTTGCTCCAAGCATCAGTCCGAAGAAAACCTGGGAAGGCAGCTTTTTCGGTATTGTAGGAGGAGGAATTGTCGGTGCAGTTTTTGGTGAACTTACAATGTCGATGTTCTGGCTTTATGGATTGGTGCTGGCCATGCTGCTGGCAGTTGTAGGTCAACTGGGTGATTTGGTAGAATCCAAAATAAAACGGCTCTGCGATGTCAAAGACTCCGGGACTTTGCTGCCCGGACATGGCGGGATCCTTGACAGGATTGACGGTCACATGCTCGCTGCGCCCGTATTTTACTATATATTGCAACTCGGATGAAATCCTCAGCAAGCACAGCAAATGGTCAGGAAGTTCCATCCTCAGTTGTTACTAAATTAACAGTCCTGGGCGCAACAGGTTCGATTGGTCTCAATACACTTGAAATAGTTCGGCAATTTCCGCAAAAATTTAAAATTGAAGCCCTGTCCTGCCGAAGTTCAATTGAGCGTTTGGTTGAGCAAATCAAGGAGTTTCAACCACGTTTGGTGTGTGTGGACAACTCTGAGCAAGCACGGGAATTACGTGAAACGTTCCGCGACAGAAATTCCGGTACAGAAACCGAGTTTGTCTGGGGTGTTGAAGGATTAATTCAGATTTCCAGTGATCCGGAAGTGGATTTAGTGGTAGCCGGAATTGTTGGTGCTGCAGGACTTCAGCCCACATTTTCTGCAGTCCAGGCAGGTAAAACGGTGGCAGTGGCCAACAAAGAACCACTGGTGATGGCAGGAGAACTGTTTGTACAAACAGCTAATAAAACCGGTGCGAAGCTGTTGCCCACAGACAGTGAGCATAATGCGATTTTTCAGGTACTCCACGGAGAGCCTCCGGAGCGTATCGCCAGACTGATTTTGACTGCCTCCGGAGGTCCATTCCGGGATCTTCCTTTGAAGGAATTTGAAAAGATTACTCCTGCCGAAGCACTGAGCCATCCCAATTGGGAAATGGGTCGAAAAATTTCCATCGATTCGGCGACGATGATGAACAAAGGTCTGGAAATAATCGAGGCACACTGGCTGTTCAATACTCCGGTCGAAAATATTGATGTGCTGATGCAGCGGGAAAGCATCATTCATTCGATGGTGGAATTTATTGATGGTTCATTTTTGGCGCAAATGGGTCTTCCGGACATGAGAGTTCCGATTGCCTACTGTCTCGGCTGGCCCGAACGGCTGCCGTTGAAAATACCCCGTTTGGATCCACTTTCCATGAGTGCGCTCCATTTTGAAAAAATTGACCCGCAGCGCTACCCCTGCCTTCCGCTTGCAATCAAAGTCGCTAAACAGGGAGGGGCAGCACCTGCCGTTTTGAACGGCGCCAATGAAACAGTTGTTACCGCCTTTTTGGGTGAAGAAATCCGTTTTGTTGAGATTGCTGAAACTATTGCAGCCGTGATCAAGGACTTTGAAAAAGCCTTGCACCAAGTAGATGTTCCTTCTTTCCTCCGGAAAATCAGCACACTGGAAGATGCAGAACATGCTGATAAATGGGGACGCAAGCAAGCAAGCAAAATACTGGAGAGTATTATCTAGTTGCCCTTGAAATATAAGGAAATATGGATTCAACTAAAATAGTACTCTCAATCTTGGAAGAAACCTATATCATTCATAAGCTTGCCCAAAGCACTAACTTGCCGGAAGAGCTGATTGAGTGTGAATTCTACAGTCTGAGCAATTCACAAGAAGAATTGTCTTTGGTCTGTCCGGAGCAAATGTTAATTCAAAGTGAGAACAGCAGCCCAAACTGGAAATGCTTGAAAGTGGCAGGACCGCTGGATTTAAAACTGACTGGAATTCTCGCTGGTCTTGCTGATACACTGGCAAAAGCGAAAATCAGTATTTTTGCAGTTTCTACATTTAACACAGATTACCTTTTGATTCAAAAACAATCCCTGAAAGCTGCTAAAAATGCACTTATCAGTCAGGGAAATCAGTTTAAATAATCGCAAACATTCAATTTAATATTCATTATGCTGACAACAATTTTATCTTTTTTAGTAGTTCTTGGAGTTTTGATTTTCATTCATGAACTGGGACATTTTCTGGCGGCACGTCATGTAGGCGTACGTGTCGAAGCCTTTTCAATTGGATTCCCGCCAACTGCGTGGGGCAAGCAGGTTGGAGATACAGAATACCGGCTTTCGTGGGTTCCTATTGGCGGTTATGTTAAATTGTTTGGACAGAACGTCAATGATGAAAATCCGAATGATCCGACAAATTATGCTGCAAAATCCCTTTTTCAGCGTCTATACATACTGGCCGCAGGTCCGGCAATGAATCTGTTGTTTGCATTAATTTTTATGCCACTGGTTTTTTTGATCGGAATGGATATGCCGGCTTATTTAAATGAACCTCCCCTCATTCAAAATGTCCAACCGGGAAGCTACGCCCAGGAAATAGGGATCCGCGCAAATGATGAAATACTCGCAGTGAACGGCACCTATGTTAAAAACTGGGAAGAAGTTCATAGTGAACTGGCTAAAGTTTCTACTGAAGAAACCCTGACCATGGAAGTTGATCGGGCTGGGAGCTTGGTGATTATGGAAGGTTCCGGAACAGCATTTCAGAATGCCGGACCAATGGGATGGTCTCCGTTTCTTGCTCCGGTTGTTGGAGAATTTACAGAACAATCACCGGCCATGAAGGCAGGTATTCAAGCTGGTGACAAAGTAACGAGAGTAAACGGCCAGCCTATCCTGGATTGGAGTGAAATTTCTCCGGCTGTACAACAATTTATGCACGAAAGTGTTAACAATTCGGAAACAGCTACTAAAACACTCACCGTAGAGCTGGAAAGAAATGGCGACATTCAATTTGTAGAAGTGGCACCGTATTTAGAACCAAAGTCACAAAGATGGCTTTTGGGCATGAGCATGTTAAAGATTTCCCGCTCTTTCTCATTTGGCGAATCTGTTATATTGGGAACTTCCCGGCTGTGGTTTCTGACAAAAGCTACCTTCGGTTTTCTGGGACAAATGTTCCAGGGAGAAGGCTCAATGGACGACCTTGGTGGGCCGGTAAAAATTGGGATGGTAATTGGTGATGCAGCCCGCAGCGGAATCGCAGAGCTGTTTTTCCTGATGTCTTTCATAAGTCTGCAGCTGGGTATCTTTAATTTGCTTCCAATTCCTGCCCTGGACGGCGGACACATCTTCATGCTGCTGGTAGAAAAATTCAAGGGCGGCCCTTTGAGCACAGCCTTGCGGGAAAAGACCCAGATGGTTGGTTTTTCATTACTGATTTCTCTAATGATTTTTGTGACCTGGAATGACTTGATGAGTTTGTTATAAATCTTTTTTATCAGGTGGATCTAAGATTTCCAGAATTTGCCCAAAAAATGACTTTAATTTTGTCGGGAACTTTCGGAAAAGTACGATTTAATGTGGCACGGAGTTTGTGGATTGATCATGTAACTATTTTTCAATTATTTCAGACAAGTATGAGCGATATTGGATGAATTTAATCCATCTTTCTGCTGTTGATCTTAACATATGTGAGAGTTTATTTTGAATTATTATTAAAAAAAATTGTTTTTTTA
>OFDH01000054.1_pt1 | contig 9839 bp, 11 predicted proteins | sample 1520531 | NCBI WGS metagenome assembly OFDH01 (sample SAMEA3696448, study PRJEB22514) | metagenome | biome: water; feature: marine; material: hydrothermal vent | place: Pacific Ocean | collected 2014-08-15 | depth 1539 m | reverse complement strand
GATCAATCACAATTGCCTCATGTGTAGATTCGTCTTCAACAATGTATGAAAAATTCTGCATTGGACCCACTGGAATTTGATACACCTTCATAGAACACCAATCTCTGCCTCTGGAGGAATCCCAATTTTTTCAACAAAAATTTCACCGCACACGTCTGTTCTTTTTTGCATCCCAACCTTCATTCTATGAAATGTTACTGTTATGTTAGCTGTAACATGTGGTAAATTTTTGTTTCCAGTATCTGGATCTACACCAGAAGGAACATCAACAGCTAGTTTGAATGCATTTGATTTGTTGATAAATGTGATAGCAGATGCTTGTGGTTCCCTTATTTCACCTGAAATTCCAGTTCCTAAAATCCCATCAATTATTATATCAAACTTGTCCAAATTGTTAAGAAGCTCAAAATTTCCACCAGTAAGTAATTTTATTGATTTCATTTTTTCTAACAAGTTCCAGTTCCATGAACATTCTTCTGATCTAATATTATCCGGCTCGCCCAAAAGAAAAACAGTTACGCTTGATCCATATCCTGCTAAATGCCGTGCAATTACTAAACCATCACCACCATTATTCCCAAGTCCAGCAAAAACTAGAACGTTTTTTGATTTAACATCTCCAAATTTTTCGACTAATCTTTTTGTCGCTCCCGCACCAGCATTTTCCATCATAAATTTTCTCAAAAACCCCATCTGATGACCATTTTCCTCAATCTGCATCATTTGTTTGACAGTTATGCACATGTCTAAACCAAATTAATAAGACAATTAAGCCCTTTGGCAAACGACTTTATCCCAGTTTTTTTAAAACAAGTCATGACATTAAAGAACGTAAAATCATCGCTGCCGAGAATTTCAAAGTCTCTACAAGCTTCAAATGCATCAAGAGAATTTTTGATAAAAAATACGAGAGATGTTGTAATCTTATGCAGTCATTCCATCATAGCAGCTCATAAAGGTGATCTTAGATTAGCAAGAGAAAAAATCAAAAAAGCGGAAGCAGTTTTAAAAGTGAACCAAAAAAAAGCGAAGAATAACTTTAAAAAATATCTTATCACACCTGAACAGGAATTTGTTGAGGCTCATTCATTTTTAGCTATTGTAGAAAATAAGGAAATTCCTTCACTAAAATCTCTAAAAGTTTCAGAGGCATCATACATTTTGGGATTACTTGATTGTATTGGTGAGCTTAAAAGATTTGTATTAGATAATATCAGAAATGACCAACTGAAGAAAGCTGATAGAATTTTTAATGTTATGGAAAATCTCTATCAGGCTCTTTATCCATTTGCAATGTATGATAAAATAGTAAAGGAAACAAGAAGAAAATTGGATGTCAATCGTATTCTTGTAGAAGAAACAAGAGCTGTGATTACCGAAGAAATTAGAAGAAACCATTTCGTCAAAGCTTTAACAAAAAAATAATCCTATAATTTTTAGAAATGCGGGCGATGGGATTTGAACCCACGAACTCCTAAGAGACTAGCCCCTCAAGCTAGCGCCTTTGGCCAGGCTGGGCGACACCCGCAAATAATTTCCGTGCAGGGTTTTTATAATCCTTAACTCTTTTTTGAAAATGTGCTAGTACCAGTAAGATGTTTTACGTGTGGTAATCTTGTATCTGATAAATTTGAAGAGTATCAGAATAAGGTAAAGTCTGGTGAAGAACCTGCAAAAATATTAGATTCGTTAGGAATCAAAAGGTACTGCTGTCGAAGAATGTTGTTAACAACAGTAGAGACAATACAACAAGTGCTTCCGTTTTATGAGGCTATGTACAAAAGGAATATAGACATTCAATCAGAGTTAGAATAGATTGGCTAAAATTACGTCAATTAGAGGTAGGATAATTCATAATAGTAGGGGTACCAAAACTATAGAAGTCGACGTTATTTCTGACAACCAATACCTAGGTAGAACATCTGCGCCATCTGGTGCAAGTGTTGGAAAATATGAAGCTGTTAGCTTTCCGGAAGGTGGTCCAGAGGAAAGCCTCCGTATTTTAAACGAAAATTCAAAGAAATTTCTTGAATTTGAGTCAAGTGACTTGAAATCAATTGATGAAACGTTAAAGGCGATAGATCAAACGTCTAACTATTCTAAGATTGGTGGAGGATTAGCTTATGCAATTACAATTGCTTCAATGGAATCAGCATCAAAAGCAGTTGAAAAGCAATTGTTCGAATTAATTTCAGAACAAGATGAATATAGATTCCCAATCCCGATAGGAAATATTTTAGGCGGTGGGGTGCATGCGGGACCTGGAACGCCAGACATACAAGAAATTCTAATTTCTGCTCCTGGTGCTAAAACGATTAGGGATGCTATTGAAACAAATTTCAAAGTTCATAAAGAATTACGTAATGTGATAGAAAAAGCCGACCCCAGTTTTACAAATGGAAGAGGGGATGAAGGTGGATGGGCTCCAAAATGTGATAATGAAAAAGCATTAGAACTTTGTGCAATGGCTTGTGAAAATTTGGGGTACACTTTAGGAAAGGAGGTATCATTAGGGGTTGACTTTGCATCATCAACTCAATGGAATGAAGAAAAACATTTGTACGTATATGAAAGAGCCGGATTTGAAAATACACCAGAAAAGCAAATTGAATTTGCTGCTAGTATTATTGAAAAATACAAATTAATTTATGCAGAAGATGCGGTACATGAAGAAGCATTTGGGGATATGTCTGAACTGGTCTCAAAATTTCCTAAAACTATGATAGCTGGTGATGATCTAACCGTAACAAACAAAGACATACTAAAAAAAGCAATTGAAAATAAATCGTGCAACGCTGCAATTTTAAAAGTAAATCAGGCTGGGAGCCTGTATGACGCGTTAGAATTTGCCAAAGTAGCAGATAACAATGACATTAAATTGATCACATCACATCGCTCTGGGGAATCAATTGATTCACAGATCTCTCACATAGGAATAGGAACTAATTCCAAGATGTTAAAAGTCGGTGTTGTTGGAGGAGAGAGAGTTGCAAAATTAAACGAGTTGATCCGTCTTTCAGAGCATGATTTAATACAAGGCATGGCTGAGGTTTAAAAATCAAATGAGCCAACAAGCAGAGCACGAAGAAATTAAAAAGAAAATTCTTACAACTGGAATTAGAGTAGGTACTGAAGTGAAAACAAAATTTATGATTCCGTATATCACACAAGCCAACCCTGAGGGTCTTTACCTACTTGATTTAGATATTACTTTAGACAGAATTCAGACTGCTGCTAGATTTATAAAAAAATTTGACATTAAGAAAGTGATTGTATATTCCGGAAGATCTTATGCAACCACACCAATTGAAAAGTTCTGTGAATTAACTGGTGCAGAAAAAATGTTAGGACGATTCATGCCTGGAACCCTTACAAATCCATCACTGCCATATTATTCAGAACCAAAACTAATCATAATCTCTGATCCGCAGGTTGATGCTCAGGCTATTACTGAAGCTACAAATGCGGGAATTCCGATAATAGGAATTGCCAATACTGATAATGTGACATCAAAACTCGACTTGGTTATTCCCGCTAATAATAGAGGAAGAAAATCACTAGCAACAGTTTATTGGTTATTAGCTCGTGAAATTCTTCAAGATTCAGAAACAATGAAATATGAAATTGAAGACTTTGAAACCAAGACTGCCGAAGTGGAAGAAGAATTATAGAGCAATACCTTAAACCAAAATATTGAAATCAATAGCATCAGCACCGGGAAAAATAATTCTGTTTGGAGAACATTTTGTTGTTCATGGAACTAAAGCAATTCTTGCTGCAATAGACAAAAGGGTAACAGTCACGTCAACTTTTACAGATAATAAAACCATAAAGGTAAATTCACAATTGGGAACAATTGAAGTACCCATTTCATCTTCGCATGAAGAAGTGAAGAGTGAGTTTAGACCATTTGTTTATCTGGCAAATAAAATAATTAATTCTGAGCAAAATGCTAGTGGGTTAGAAATTACAATAGATTCTGATATTCCAATTGGGGTAGGACTTGGATCATCGTCAGCATGCTGTGTTGCCGCAGCCGCTTCAATCTCCGAATTATTCAATGAACTATCGTCTGAAGAGATCTTAAAAATGTCAATAGAGGCTGAAAAAACAATCTTTCCTGATACATCTGGTGCAGATTGTACTGTCTGTACTTATGGTGGAATGATTGAATATCCTAGCATCGAAAAAATTGGTAATACTTTTGATCTTAATCTTCTAATAGCAAATTCCATGATTCCACACAACACGAAGAACAGTGTTGAGAAGGTCAATAAATTCAAAGAAAATGATGAAGAGAGGTTTTCTCAACTATGTGATCTTGAAACCAAATTAATTGATGAAGTAATTACAGCCATGAAAAATAACGATGCCACTACATTTGGATTAAAAATGTCAGAGAATCAGAAATATCTTGAAGAAATTCAGATTTCAAATGATACGTTACGCGATATGATAAGTTCCCTCAAAGAAATCTCATTGGGTACAAAAATCACAGGAGCTGGTGACGGTGGATGTATTATTGCACTAGTTAAGGATGAAAATATGGATAAAGTGCCTGCACTTTTACCAAAGGATAAGGAATATTTTTCAGCAAAAATTGATACAAAGGGAGTAGTGTGGAGTACGATAGAAGAATGATTCTAATAAAATTGGGAGGCTCAATTATAACAAATAAGGGAAAACCACAATCAGCGAGAAGAAAGACAATCGACAATATTCTAAAACAGATCAAGAAGATTGATGAGCCAAAGATCTTGGTTCATGGCGGTGGTTCATACGGTCATTACTGGTCTGTGAAATACGGCATGCACACAAAGCCCGCAAGATACAGCTTGAAGGGACTCTCAGTAGTAAAAAACTCCATGATAGAACTGGACAAAATTATCTTGGACAGTGCCGCGAAAAACAAGCTAAACACATACTCTCTACCACCTACTGATTTTATGAACGGAAACAAGCCTATTAGAAATAAGATTCAGAAGATTGGCGAGATTGCAAAGTCTGGTCTTATCCCAATTACATATGGCGATGCACTGTGGTATGGTCAGAAAAAATCTTACATTTTATCTGGAGATGTTATAATGACTACAATTGGAAAAATACTGAAGCCAAGATTATCAGTTTTTGTTCTGGATGTAGATGGAGTGTACTCTAATACAAAGTCAAAAAAATTGATTTATGACTTCAAAAAGGAAAAACCGACAATCAGTAAAAACAGGATGGATGTAACTGGAGGAATGACTAGAAAAATTACAGAGGCAACAAAGATGTCAAAGTCTGGTCTGAAAGTGTTTTTCGTAAACGGTAACAAGCCTCAGAGGATCATTGACGCTACTTCTGGTAAAAAGTTTGAAGGTACGCTATTCAGGTGATACAATGGGAGAGTATGTTATTCTGGTAGATCAAAACGACAATCCTATTGGAAAAGAGGATAAAGTAAAATGTCATTTACCAAACGGAAAGCTTCACAGGGCATTTACTGCATTGATATTCAATGGAGAAGGAAAATTACTGTTAACCAAAAGGAGTGAGGGTAAAATGCTTTGGCCAAATGATTGGGATGGAACTGTTGCAAGTCATCCAAGGGAGTCTGAAACCTATGTGTCATCTGCTGAGCGTAGAATGCCTGAAGAGATCGGAATCGACTGTAAGATGAACTATGTTAACAAATTCGAATATCACGTTCCATACAAGGACATTGGTTCCGAAAATGAAATTTGTGGCACGTTGATTGGTACAATAGATAGTTTTGATGAATCATCGTTGATTAAAGATGAGATTTCTGAGATCAAGTGGATTAGTTCAGATGAATTAAAGAATGAGCTTGAACAAAATATGGATGTGTACTGCCCGTGGATGGTAATCGCGCTTTATTTTCTAGATAGATCTATTGATGTTGATGATAAATTTCTTAGTTTAATTAAAAACTGGACTAAAAATGATTCAATATACAAAAATGCAATTAAGCATTACATACCTGACAATAATTGGAGAAGAGTGTCTGACGGATGAAAGATTCAAATTCTATTAAGAAAAATGCGGGATTTGTCAACAAGTTCCTAAAAAAAGAACTCAAAGGTAATCCAAAACAGCTGTATGATGCAGCTTCTCATCTAATCCTTCATGGTGGTAAGCGTCTAAGACCATTTTTGGTTCTGAAGAGCTGCCAAATGCTTGGTGGAAGACAATCTGATGCAATGGCTGCAGCTAGTGCAGTTGAGATGATCCATAATTTCACACTGGTACATGATGACATTATGGATAATGATGAGATGAGACATGGAGTCCCAACTACCCATAAAAAATTTGATATGCCACTAGCAATTCTTGCGGGCGATGTTTTGTATTCAAAAGCATACCATACTATTTCGTCTAAATCAAAATTATCTTCTAATTATACAACACAGCTAGTATCAAAATTATCCAAAACATGTGTTGAGATTTGTGAAGGGCAAGTTAATGACATTAAATTTGCTGAAAACAAGAGAATTCCAAGTGGAAAAGAATACATCAAAATGATTGAAAAGAAAACTGCAGTTCTCTTTGAGGTTTCGTGTGCAATGGGAGCAATTTGTGCAAAAAGAAAACAAAAGGATGTGAAAAATTTATCAACGTTTGGAAGGAATCTTGGAATAGTATTCCAAATTACAGACGATCTTATTGGAATTATTGGTGACAGTAAAGTCACAAAAAAACCAGTAGGAAACGACATACGTGAAGGTAAAAAATCACTTCCAATCATTCTTGCAATTAAGAAGGCGAAAGGTAAGAATAGGAAAACAATAATGCGCGTTTTTGGAAATTCTAAAGCTTCAAAACAACAAATCAATCTGGCAGTGAATGTCATTCGTTCATTGGGTGTAGAAGATGAAGTTAGAAGCATGACATTGAAATATGCACAGCAAGCTGAAAAATCACTTAGGACATACACTGGCACGGCTAAAAACGAAATAATTTCATTATTAGATTTTGTTATCAAAAGGCGTTTGTAGCTTGGATGATAATTTAAAGAAAGAGATTAGAAAAATAGCTTTACAGAATGCAGTTGAGCATGATGGTAAGACAAAAGACAAAGCTGTACTATCAAAATCTTTAGGAACAATACCTGAACTCAAGAGTAATGTTAAAGACGCTATTCCAGAAATCGCATCAATTGTTTCTCAAGTTAATGGAATGTCAATTGAAGAACAAAAAACTGAGATTGAAAATAATTTCCCTGAAATTCTTAATGTGAAGGAACCTGTGAAGAAGGAAAGAGTAGGCTTGCCTCCTTTGGAAGGTGCAGAACAGGGTAAGGTAGTAACTAGATTTACGCCTGCTCCTAATGGATATCCTCACATTGGTCATGCGAAAGCGGCTATAATTAGCGAGGAATATACCAAAATGTATGGCGGAAAACTAGTTTTACGATTTGATGATACTAATCCAGAGGATACAAGATTAGAATACTGGGCTGCCATAAAAGTGGGGCTTGATTGGCTTGGGATAAAATTTGATCAGGAAAAAAATACCACTGATGATATCGAGCTGCTTTATGATAAATGCGTGGAGATGATAAAGAAAAATAATGCATACGTATGTACGTGTAAACGTGACACCATAAGCAAAAACAGGAGAGAGATGATGTCTTGCGAATGCAGTGCAGGAGATGTTAAGCAAAATGAAGAGAGGTGGAAACAGATGTTTGATAAATACAAACCTGGCGAAGCAATTGTTAGGTTCCGTGGAGACATGGAATCTAAGAACACTGTAATGCGAGATCCCGTGCTCTTTAGAATCAACGATGCAAGGCATCCACGTTTGGCGGAAAAATACAGAGTTTGGCCAAGTTATGATTTTGCAGTTGCTGTTGAAGATTATACGGACGGTATAACCCACGCATTAAGAAGCAAAGAATACGAATTAAGAAACGAATTGTACCATGCAATATTGGATGCTCTTGGTATGAAACATCCTAAAATGCTAGAATTTTCAAGGTTGGAGTTCAAGGGTATGCCAGTCTCAAAAAGGGTTTTAAGACCTTTGATAGACGAAGGAAAGGTTTCTTGGTATGATGACCCAAGATTGCCAACATTAGAAGCTCTAAAGCGGCGCGGCATTACCCCAGAGGCAATTAGAAAGTTCACACTGTCTTTGAGTCTTACAAAAGCAGATACCTTAGCACCATTTGATTCACTTGAGGCGTTTAATCGAAAAATTGTTGACGGAAATAGTATCAGGTTATTCATGGTAAAGGATCCTAGAACATTAAAAATTAGTAATCTGCCTAGTTCTTCCGTAGAGCTTCCTAACCACCCGTCTAATAAAATGGGAACAAGAAAAGTTATGGTAGAAGACAGTGTTTTTTTATCGTCTGAAGATGTTAAGGATCTTAAGACAGGAGATCAATTGCGCTTGATGGGACTAGGTAATGTAAAAATCACATCCATAAATTCAGAAATAACTGGAGAATTTACTGGTGATGAGCACAATGTAAAGTTCATGAAATTACAATGGGTTTCTGAAAAAAATGCCCATGAATTAAAAATTCTCATACCACACCAACTGTTTGTGGATGATAAATTTAATGAAGAAAGCCTAGAAGAAATTCAGGTGTATACAGAACCTCATTATTTAGAATTAAAGAATGATGAAGAGATACAGTTTGTTAGATTCGGATATTGCCGAAAAGACTCATCTAAACAAGCCATTTTTACTCACAAGTGATTAACGTGAAAATTGCAAGACTAGCGCAAGATGGTAATGAAACCTATGGCTTGATAAAAGATGGTGATGTTGCAACAAAAGAAAACATAACATCTGAAACCGGTGTTCCTCTTCCATTGGGCATTATGGATTTTCTATTTGAGGGATGGTATGATGAAATAAAGGATAAGATATCTTCTACGTCTTTTCAGGATAAACTTGGAAAATTCAAATTACTTCATCCACTTCCGAATCCATCAAAAATAATTTGTCTTACATTTAATTATCCGAAACATGCGAAAGAACAAAACTATGTGTCCACAAAAGAACCTGTAATATTTATCAAACCAAGAACGACACTATGCGGGACTGGTTCAGAGATTAGATGTCCTAATTTTGTTAAACAGTTGGATTATGAAATTGAGCTTGCTGTCATAATTGGTAAGACTTGCAAAAACATAGATGAAATTGCATCAAAAGACTACATTTTTGGCTATATGATTTTCAATGATGTTTCTGCGAGAGATATACAAATGCAAGATAAGCAATTCACACGTGGAAAATCGTTTGATACTTTTGCTCCCTGTGGTCCATGGATAACAAGTGTGGAAGAAATAACAAATGTTGATGAATTACAAATGACAACAAGAATAAATGGAGAGATTAGACAGAATTCATCAACAAATAACATGTTCATCAAAATACCATCTATTGTGTCTAAACTTAGCAGAGTAATGACGTTAGAAAAGGGAGATATAATTGCAACAGGAACGCCAGAAGGTGTAGCATTGAATAATCCAGATACACCATTTCTTAAAGATGGAGACAGAATTGATATGGAGATAGAAAAACTAGGAAAAATTCAAAACACTGTCAAGTTTATTGACTAGACATATTTGTTGAGACGTAACTTAAAATTACGATAAAACAGTATTAAATATGAAAAATGGCAACTAAAGAACAGAATCTTGAATTTCTTGACAATGCTACGTCTACATTGGATCAAATAGCTACTAATCCATCAACCCCAAGAAACATTCGAAAAAATATGGCAGATATAATTAAGGAATTAAAATCAGATGAATATTCAATGTCCGTACGTGCAGCAAATACAATTAGCTTACTTGATGATGTAACCCAGGATCCTAATT
>OFDH01000053.1_pt1 | contig 9843 bp, 8 predicted proteins | sample 1520531 | NCBI WGS metagenome assembly OFDH01 (sample SAMEA3696448, study PRJEB22514) | metagenome | biome: water; feature: marine; material: hydrothermal vent | place: Pacific Ocean | collected 2014-08-15 | depth 1539 m | reverse complement strand
TATCGGCCAATAACTCACCGCCAATTTCACGCTCATTTGACAGGGTTAGATTAGCGCCCATGAGTTTAAGAATATCAATCACACCGGTACGGGTTGGATTAACATTAACACCGGTTAAAGTTACATCAGCCTGTGGCGCAATAGCAGCTGCTACCATAAAGAAAGCAGAAGAAGATATATCACTTGGGACTTGAATCTCAGTGGCTGTTAATTCTCCACCACCGGTTAAACACATTTGATTATTATTCACACGCACATCATAGCCCAAGCCTTTTAGCATGCGCTCAGTATGGTCACGTGTGGGTGCTGGCTCAGTCACACAGGTATCGCCCTGTGCATACAAACCCGCTAACAACACACATGATTTCACTTGCGCAGATGCCACAGGAAGATCGTAATGAATGCCTTTGAGTTGTTGTCCGCCTTTAATCTTAAGTGGTGGTTTACCATCATCACTATCAATTAATGCACCCATCTCAGTGAGTGGGTTAATCACACGTCCCATTGGACGCTTTGACAACGACTCATCGCCAATTAATTCACAATCAAAATCTTGTGCGGCCAAGATACCTGACATAAGTCGAATAGAAGTGCCAGAATTTCCCAAATCAAGCGGTTTCGAAGGTTTTTTTAAGCCATTGATACCAACACCATGAATCGTCACATTATCGCCTTCACGCTCAATTTCAACACCCATGGCTTGAAACGCTTTTAAAGTAGACAGTGCATCTTCACCTTCTAAAAAACCAGTGACTTTGGTAACGCCTTTAGCAAGCGAACCCAACATAATGGAACGATGGGAAATTGATTTGTCACCTGGTACTTTTAATTGACCTGATAATGAATGTGCCGGTTGGGCAATAAATTTACTCATATACTTTTTAATTAATCTTTAATCCAATCATCTCGTGCAGATTTAGCCTCTACAAATAACTTTTCCAACGCTTCTGATTGATTGTTTTCAATCAAGTTTGACAACCCGTCTAGTGCTAGTTGGTAACCCTTAATATGCTTCACAATATCTGTAGAATTATTAAGGCAGATGTCACGCCACATAACAGCATCAGATGAGGCAATACGTGAAAAATCTTTAAATCCGCCTGCTGCATAATCACACGCATCAGGATTATTGGTAACCAAATAGTTCATTAATCCAAAAGCCAGCATATGCGGTAAATGCGAAGTCATTGCTAATAAATCGTCATGTTTTTGATGTGTCATTGTTTCTACTCGTGCTCCTAATGTTTGCCATAATTCAGACACCGCTTCTATTGCTTGTACGTCAGCATTGTCTTCGGGCGTGAGAATAACGCGTTTATTATCAAATAATGTACCATCACTAGCTTCTACACCGCTTTTTTCTTTGCCTGCAATTGGGTGTGCAGGAATAAATCTTGTGGGGACTTTACCAAATACTTGTTTCGCAATATCAATCACACTACCCTTGGTACTGCCCACATCGGAAATGATTACTGCGTCAGTAACATGTGGTTTGATAAGCCCTAAAACGGCGCCAAAGCTATCCACAGGTGTAGCGATTAATACCATATCTACATTTTGTAATGCAGTGGCAATATCCAAGCTATACTCATCAATAATGCCAAGTGATTTGGCTTTAATCAAGCTGTCTTCATGACGACCAAAACCAACAATAGTTTGTACTTGATTGGCTTGTTTTAATCCTGCAGCAAACGAGCCACCAATGAGTCCAACACCAATAATGCAAATTTTATCTATCATAAGACTGATTTTAACGCATCAAGAAATGTTTCATTCTCGTTTCGAGTACCAACTGAAACTCGCAAGTAGCCTTGCATTTCAACAGGACGAACAATAAAGCCTTTCTCTAATAATTTTTGATAAGTCACCCCAGTATCTGTCACTTTCACTGCGATAAAATTTGCATGTGATGGGATGTAAGACAGACCTAAACGTTTGAACCCTTGCGAAAGTTGCAATAAACCATTTTTATTTGCAATCACTGATCTAACCAAAAATGCCTCATCAAAAATAGCAGCTGTCGCAGCACTTTGTGCAATATGATTTACATTAAACGGCTGACGAATACGATTTAAATAATCTGCAATTTCAGGGTTAGAAATAGAATAACCTACCCTTAAACCGGCCAAACCATAGGCTTTAGAAAATGTACGGGTAATAATTAAATTATCAAACTCATTTAGCCATCCAATCGATAAATCAGTAGTATCTAAATACTCAATATAAGCTTGATCTAGCACCACAATAACCGAGCTTGGTACCTTAGATAAAAAGGCATAAATCGCATCATCACTCAGCAATGTTCCTGTTGGGTTGTTCGGGTTCGCAACAAAAATTAGCTTTGTATTATCCGTAATTGATGCAAGCATTGCATCCAAATCATGGCCAAAATCATTAGCAGGTGTTACAACTGCTGTTGCACCTAAGGCCTGAGTAACTAATGGGTAAACCACAAAAGCATATTGTGAAAAAACCACCTCATCTTCTGCCTGACATACGTAAGCTCTAGCCACTAATTCTAAAATATCATTTGAACCATTGCCTAAGGTAATGCCATCAGCTATCACTGACAAATGCTCAGCGATCGCTCGTTTAAGCTCAAAGCCATTACCATCTGGATATCGGCTAATTTCACTGCTGGCTTTTTGTATCGCTTCTAACGCCTTAGGCCCTGGGCCCAAAGGGTTTTCATTGCTGGCAAGTTTAACCACATGATCCAAACCCAGCTCACGCTGTAACTCACTAATGGGCTTGCCTCCCTGATACGGACTCAGGGAAAGAATGGACTCACAAACACTCATAAAACGGCGACTGGATAAGAACCTAAAATATCAACTTTCAACACTGTGTCGGCAACTTTTTCTAATGCGGTTTGCACTTGTGATTCTTGTTGATGACCTTCAATATCAATCAGGAACAAATATTCCCATTTAACCCCAGGAATTGGATGGCGTGCCAATTGCAAGATATTAATATCTTGCTCTTTGAAAGGCGCAAGCAAATCTAACAAAGCGCCAGACTCATGTTTAGTAACCACTAAAATTGATGTTTTGTCTTTACCTGAAGGTGCAACTTCTTCATTAGCTAACACTAAGAAGCGTGTGACATTGCCAGTTTTGTCTTCAATATTTTTAGCTACTCGCTCCAATACGTACAGGCTTAAAGCTGCCTCCGATGCAATCGCTGCTGCATGTGGCTCATCTTTGACAATTCGTGCCGCTAAGGCATTGGATGCCACTGGCTTGAGCTCAGCATTTGGATAATGATTACTCAGCCAACGCTGGCACTGATCAAGCGCTTGTTGATGCGCATAAATCGCCTTAATCTCTTGTGCTTGATCCGCCATCATTAATTGATGTTGGATTGAAATCTCAACCTCACCACAAATCTTTAAACCTTGAGAATACAACATGTCAACGGTACCACCAATTACACCATTTGAAGAGTTTTCAATCGGTACAACGCCATAATGCGCATTGCCTTTTTCAACTTGATGGAAAATCTCATCAATACTACCGCAATCGAGTGTCGATACTGCATGGCCGAAATGCTTTAGGGCCGCTTCTTGTGTGAAGGTTCCTTCAGGTCCCAAATAAGCAATATTAAGAGGTTGTTCTAATGCTAAACAGGCAGACATAATCTCACGGAAAATGTGTGCCATATCTTTATCTTTAAGCAAATTATCGTTACGATCAATAATCTTACGTAACACTTGAGCTTCACGCTCAGGACGGTAAAAAACACTTTGATCTTCTGAGGCTTTTTTAACTTCAGCTACAGCCGATGCTAGTTCAGCACGTGCACCGATTAGCGACTGAATCTCTTTATCCAGCGCATCAATTTCAATTCTCAGTTCATCCAGTGTTTTTTTAGCCATCTTTATGGTTAAAGACCTCTTACTGTTAAGATGCCTTCAATCTGTTTTAAATTATCGATTACTGTATCAGAAATTTCGCTCTCTAGGTCGATTAAAGTATAGGCAACATCATCTCTTGATTTATTCAACATATCAACAATATTTGCATCAGCATCAGCAACTGCTGTTGAAATTTGACCCACCATATTAGGGATATTTTTATGCGTAATGGCTAAACGTTCTTTACCTGCTCTTGGCATTTTTGCTTCTGGGAAATTTACCGAGTTTAAAATATTGCCATTTTCAAGGTAATCTTTAATCTGGTTTGCCACCATAATTGCGCAGTTGTCTTCCGCTTCAGCTGTTGATGCACCTAAGTGAGGTAGTGCAATAACGCGCTCATGGTTCTTCTTATCATCAATTGGGAAGTCCGTTACGTAGTATTTAACTTTGCCGGCTTCAAGTGCAGTGATTAATGCATCTTCGTCAACAATACCATCGCGTGCAAAATTAAGAATCGTTGCACCTTCTGGTAATAAAGCAATACGCTCTTCGTTTAATAGATTCTTAGTGCCTTCTACTAACGGCACGTGAAATGAAACAAAATCACTTTGTGAAAATAATTCATCAATACTAAGCGCCTGTTCAACATCTGCTGATAATTTCCACGCACTCTTGATGGTAATGCTTGGATCAAAGCCGATAACTTTCATACCAAGTGCGTGTGCCGCATTGGCAATTTGTACACCAATCGCACCTAGGCCAACAATGCCGAGTGTCTTACCTGGTAATTCTGAACCAGCATAATTCTTCTTGCCATTTTCAATCGCAGTTTTTAAGTTATCAAGCGGTAAGCCATTAACATAATTCCAAGCTTGGCAAATGTTACGACTAGACAACAACATTGAACTAATCACTAGCTCTTTTACTGCGTTGGCGTTGGCACCTGGTGCATTAAACACCACCACACCTTTGTCACTCATTTTATCCAGTGGAATATTGTTAACACCTGCGCCTGCACGGCCAACAGCCTTTAAATTATCGCCAATTTCCATGTCATGCATTTTGGCACTACGTACCAAAATCGCATCAGGATTTGTTACTTCAGAAGCAACTTCATAACTCTCTCTTGGTAATCTTTCTAAGCCAACTGGTGAGATATTATTGAGTGTTTGAATCTTAACCATTATGCATTTTCCTTTTCAAAATCTTTCATAAAACTAACCAATGAATCAATACCTTCTTGAGGCATTGCATTGTAAATACTAGCGCGCATACCGCCCACTGAGCGATGGCCTTTGAGTGTGATCAAATCACGCTCTGCTGCTTTTTCTAAAAACAAACCATTCAGATCCTCATTGGCTAATAAAAACGGTACGTTCATCCATGAACGATATTTTACAGCCACTGGATTTGAATAAAAATCAGAGTTATCAATCGCATCATAAAGCGTTTTAGCCTTAGTTTCATTAGTCTTAGCCATTGCGCTCAAACCGCCCTGCTCTTTTAACCATTCAAACACACGACCCGCCACATACCATGGGTAAGTTGCTGGCGTGTTGTACATCGAATCGTTATTTACTTGAGTTGTATAATCAAATAAAATCGGCTGATTTGCCACCACATTACCAATCAAATCTTCTCTAACGATAACAATCGTTAAACCAGAAATACTAATGTTCTTTTGTGCACCTGCATAGATCACACCGTATTTTGATACATCAATCTCACGCGATAAGATCGTTGAAGACATATCGGCCACTAATGGCATATCCACTTCAGGCACATAGTCAAATTCTAAGCCAGCAATAGTCTCGTTTGGTGTGTAATGTAAATAGGCGCCATCAGGGTCAATATTCCAGTTTGAAAAATCATCAATATTGGTGTATTTATTACCCGAGCTATCTGTACAAATGTTGACATCGCAGTAACGCTGACCTTCGGCAATCGCCTTCTTCGACCAGTGACCAGTATGTGCATAATTTGCTTTGGTTTTGCCGCGAAGTAAGTTAATTGGCACCATTGAAAACTGCGCTGAAGCACCACCTTGCAAAAACAAAACTTTATAGTTATCAGGGATGTTCATTAAGTCTCTAAGGTCTTGCTCAGATTTTTGCGCCATCGCCATAAAATCAGCACCACGGTGAGAAATTTCCATCACTGATGCTTTGGCATTGCCATACTCTAGTAATTCTTCTTGCATTAGTTTTGTCACCTGCGCTGGTAGCATGGCAGGGCCGGCACTAAAATTGTAAACCTGACTCATCTTCACTCACTCCTACTTAATTATATAAAAATCAAAGATTTTACCTGAGAATAGCTATTTAATACTCCGTATCATGCTTATCAAAAGTATAATAGTTACAGTTTTGAATCACTGGAAGTTAGTTAAATTCTAACACTGCCCTCGCAACGGTAAAGTCCGATACAAATTCAAATAACAAATTAACAACTACGATGGGTGGTGAGTTAGATTGATGCATATCTGTGCAATATCTGCTCTCACTCGTTAATGATTTAACGGAGCAATCATGAATATTAAAAAACTTTCTTTAGTCGCTGCAGTTTCAGCGCTAACTTTCACCACAGCATCTAATGCGGTATTAGGCCCTATTCCTATTTACTTAAATACTGAATACAGAACAGACACCCCAGTCATTGGCTCTATCGCCTCAACACTTAGCTTTGACGCTGCAGATATTAAAGCAACTGGAGCGAGCACCTTTTTAGATTTCTTGGCAACTGTGCCAAGTGTTGGCTTGGTTGATGCAACCGGCAATATCCCTTCATTGTTTATACGCGGTAATGAAGCGAGACACACATTGGTTTTAGTTGATGGCGTTAGTGTCAATGATATCTCTAGCCCTGATGGTTCGGTAGGAACAGGATTGGTAAGTGTTGCATTAAACGATATTGAAAAAGTGGAAATTATTAAAAACTCAGGTTCTGTGCTATACGGTTCAGCCTCATCTGGAGGTGTTATTTCTCTCACCACCAAGAAGGGCGCAAATGGAGCATATGGCGTAGTAAGCACTAAATATGGTACACACAGTTCCAAAACTTACAACTTATTAGCATCTGGCGGTGATGAAGATGGCTTTATTCGCTTCTCTCACAGTAATTACAAAACTGATGGTATTAACGCCAGAACTGACGATACTTCAGCTGATAAAGATGGTATTAAAAACCAATCAACACAAATAAAGGCAGGCAACAAGAACTTTAATATTAGTTACTTGAAAGGTAGAAACAAAACAGAATATGACAATACTTTTGCTTCTGATGGCAGCACACTTCTGGCTGATAGAAAACTTACTAAAGTAGCGTTTAATACGAATAAAACATTTAGTAATACATGGAAAACTAAACTTTCACTTGCACAAACAAAAATTAGCAGGGATAGAGGCGCGAACGCTTCTACTATTGGAGATAAATACAAAAACACCAATGTAACCCTGCTTAACGATGTTAAAGTTAATGATGCTTTGCTTACTATCGGCTTATTTCATAACAAAGATGAAAATACAACAGGCAATCAAAAATTTGTCAGCAAAGAAGTGTTTGCTAATTGGCAAAAAGATATTGAAAGTATAAATGTTAATACAGGCTTCCGTCGTATTGATCACGATGAATTTGGTAATCATACCGTTTATGGTTTTGGCGTTGGAAAGCATCTAGATAACGACATTAAATTAACAGCTAATTACAATACTGCATTCAAAGCGCCAACTCTTTTTCAAGCGAATAAATACAATAATCCTGCCAAGTTAAAGCCAGAAACTTCAAAAAATATAGAGCTAGGTGTAGAAAAACAACACGATTGGGGTGTTTCAAAAATAACTATATATAAAAATACAGGTAAAGATACTATAGATTACAGGGCTTGTAGTGATGGTAGTGCGGTTACTTATCCTGCACCTGCATATTCGGCGGTATGTGCTGCCCCTGGTGCCACCCCTCTTAAGCATTACTTTAATGAAGATGAGCTAGTTTCCAAGGGTATAGAACTATCTATCAACGCTAATGTATCTGGCTACAATGTTGATTTTAACCACAACTACAATGCCGCTAAAAAGAATAATGATGCAGAACAAGTCCTTAGAAGACCTGGAAATATAACGAATCTAACCATTAATAAGCAATACGGTAAGTTTAGCCCAAGATTACAAATAATTAATAAATCATCTAGTCTTGATGATACAACTTTTGACGGGAATGGCGACACAAAGCTAAAGGGTTACACTTTAGTTAACCTATCAACTGGTTATGCCATTAGCGAAAATGTAAGTACATCGGTTAATGTCAAAAATGCAACTAACAAAAAATATACAGTTGTTGATAGTTACAACCAACTTGAAAGAACAATTGAAGTTGGTCTAGATTATAGCTTTTAAACGAACTTTATTGTCATGGAGTAGTGGCAAGGATAGTGCCTATGCCTTGCATCTACTCCTTAAAGACCCAAGCATTAATCTCTTAGGTCTTTTTACGACGGTTAACCAAAAATTTGAACGTGTGGCAATGCATGCGGTACGACTTCGCTTGCTAAAAGAACAAGCGAAACAGATTGGTTTACCGATATATATTATCGAGATTCCTTTTCCTTGCTCGAATGCTGATTATGAAAGAATCATGAGTGAGTTTATAACAAAGATTCAGAATGATAATATTGAGGCTGTTGCTTTTGGAGATCTGTATTTAGAAGATATTCGCGATTATCGGATTGCGCAAATGCAAGACACCGGCATTGAGCCAATATTCCCCTGCTGGGGAATTGATACTACCGAATTATCTAAGATGATTATTGATATCGGTATAAGAGCCAAGATAGCTTGTATCGATCCCAAACAATTAGCTAATGAATTTGCTGGACATGACTACAACCAAACATTATTAGATACCCTTCCAGAACAAGTTGACCCCTGTGGAGAAAATGGTGAGTTTCATACCTTTGTTTACGATAGCCCTTCGTTTACACATCCGATTAATATTAAACAGGGTGAAACTGTTGAACGTGACGGCTTTGTCTTTACCGATTGGCAATAACATTGGCTATAATAAAACTATTAACTTTGAATTAACAGGATTTCAAATGACAGATCAAATCAATAAAACCAGAACACTATTTGCTGTGTTTATCATGGTACTTTTAATGATTGCCACGCGTGGACATACTAATTGGTTATCAAGCATTGTACATTTGCCTGACTTTACCATTCCAGCTCTATTTATTGCCGGCATCTACTTGCGACAATTTTGGGTAGCTTTTTTGATTATTATCAGTGCCATTGCAATTGATAACTACGCAATTGTTTATGAAGGTATTAGTGCCAACTGCATCACCCCTGCTTATAGCGTACTACCATTTACTTACTACGGAATTTTCTGGGTTGGTAAATATATGAGTAGTTTAAATATTGATACTAGCATTGTAAAAAATGCATTGATTGTTATTGTGGCAGCGAGCACTCAATGGCTAGTAGCAACATCAAGCTATTACTTCTTTACTGCCACTTATGCAAAAACAGGTTGGGCCAATTTCCCTGCTTATGTACAACAGTGGTCAGTGGTTGAAATAGCCCCGGTGCTTTACTGGATGATTGCCATATCAATTGTATTTACGCTTAATCATCGATATTCATTTATCCCTTACTTCTCTACTCAGAAAAACTAAAACAAAGCTGTGTCTGACGATCAATATAAGGCTCGCATGCAGCGTAAGAAAGAACATATTGATTCTCGTATAGAAGAAGCTAACATCGATAAAGGTATTATCGTACTATTAACTGGCAACGGTAAAGGCAAATCCTCTTCAGCTTTGGGTATGGTTTGTCGTGCATTGGGCTATGACATGAAAATTGGCATTGCTAAGTTTTTAAAAGGCGTGCAAGATACTGGTGAAGACGCCTTTCTTGCTCAACAGCCAAACGTACAAACTGCCTTTATGAAAACCGGCTTTACTTGGGACACACAAGACAAAGAATATG
>OFDH01000050.1_pt1 | contig 10236 bp, 8 predicted proteins | sample 1520531 | NCBI WGS metagenome assembly OFDH01 (sample SAMEA3696448, study PRJEB22514) | metagenome | biome: water; feature: marine; material: hydrothermal vent | place: Pacific Ocean | collected 2014-08-15 | depth 1539 m | reverse complement strand
AACCCAATTCCCAGTTGCACCTGAGAGGTTGTAAAACTTAGTTTATTACTTTCATAGGTGAAGTTTTTACCTGTCTTGCCCACTTTGGGCAATGGAAGGTTGCTTTCTTCAAATTCTGCCTTTATAGTGTTTGTACGATAGCCTAAAAGAGTTTCAAAACCAAATCCGTGGTGACCGAGGACAAAAAATATAGAATGTCCTCCAAGATAATTGTTCTTGGGATTGAATGGTGCGTTACCACCATATTCCAGAGACGTTTCCCTCTTTCCTCCAGACAAAACTCCCGCGCCCCACATAAACGAGTAGTTTTCTCCTATTCCAAAAGCCACATCAGTGAAATTTGTCACTAGTGTTGTATTCTCTGTGTGATCTGTGTCTGTCTTTTTTTCCATTATGGTTGTAATAGTGGTGTAGCCCAGGCCGATGCTTTTAAACAAAAAATATAAACTGCCGCCATTTTGTTTATTGATAATTACAGGTGTAATAGTTGATTCCGTGTCAGTGAAAATAGCGTAATCTTTTTTGTCTTCGGTTACTGGGGCCAGCATGCGTATTCGAATCAACTCCGAACGACCACAAGCAGCAAATAGAATTGGGAATAAAATAATCAGTGATGAGAAACGTAGGGCAGACATGATTTCCTGAACTGTCTTTAATTACAAATCGAAAAACAACCAAGGCTTTTGGCTCCTGGCTTGCTGTTCATAATCTTGAATTTTGTCTTCAAACTGCAAGGTCCAACCAATATCGTCCAAACCTTCGAGTAGACAGTTTTTTGCAAATGAATCAACCTTGAAAGAGAACTTTTTGCCTTCAGGAGTACTTACAGTCTGCTGGGGAAGATCGACTGTCAGCAGACAGCCTTCGTTGGCTTCAACCTCTTTAAACAAGGCCTGTACCTCCTCTGCTTGAAGCACTACTGCCAAGATTCCGTTTTTCCTGCAATTGTTGAAAAAAATGTCTGCAAAACTGGACGAAATTATGCACTTAAAACCATAATCCTGCAAAGCCCATGGAGCATGTTCACGGCTTGAGCCGCAGCCAAAATTTTCACCAGTCAGCAAAATTTGTGATCCTTGATAACGCGGATAATTCAGAATAAATTCTGAATTGGACTTAGTCCCTTCATCGTCGGTGTAACGCCAATCATGAAAAAGATGAACGCCAAAACCTGTACGTTCTATTTTTTTCAGAAATTGCTTGGGAATGATTTGGTCTGTATCCACATTTATTTTATCAAATGGTACAGTGATTCCGGAAAGTGTGTTAAATGCTTCCATTATTTAAGTTTAAGTCAAGGTTGAATTTACAAAGTTCTCGGGTCAGTAAAATGTCCGGCAATTGCTGCTGCTGCGGCCATCAGTGGACTTACAAGATGTGTACGGCCACCCTTCCCCTGGCGCCCTTCAAAATTTCGGTTACTTGTCGAGGCACAACGTTCACCTGGTTTGAGCACATCATCGTTCATGGCTAAACACATGGAACATCCCGGCTGACGCCAGTCAAATCCTGCATCAGTAAATATTCTATCCAGGCCTTCTTCCTCTGCCTGCCGTTTTATAATTCCGCTTCCAGGAACTATCATTGCAGAAACGTGTTCATTAACTTGTCTGCCTTTAACAAATTCTGCAACAGAACGCAAATCTTCGATACGTGAATTTGTACATGAACCAATAAACACACGGTCAATAATGATATCCTTAATAGGAAGATTTGCTTTAAGATCCATATATTTCAAAGCTTGTTCAACAGACTTGCGTTCCATCGGATTTTGAATGTTTTCAGGGTCCGGAACTTTGCTGTTAATATCAGTCACCATTCCCGGATTGGTTCCCCATGTTACCTGCGGTAAAACATCATTTGCATTTAGGGTTACTTTCAGGTCAAATTCTGCATCAGGATCAGACGGCAGTTTTTTCCACGAATTCACAGCCAAATCAAATGCATCACCCCGTGGTGCAAAAGGTCGATTTTTCAGGTGTTCAAAAGTTTTTTCATCCGGTGCTACCATTCCCGCTCGTGCACCGGCTTCAATTGTCATGTTACAGAGAGTCATACGACCTTCCATAGTCATGGAGCGGATTGTTTCTCCAGCATATTCAATTACGTAACCTGATCCACCGGCAGTACCGATTTTTCCGATGATTGCCAGGATAATATCTTTAGGTGTGACAGTTTCCGGAAGTACACCCTCGACTTGAACCAGCATTGTTTTGGGTTTTTTCTGTTGCAGTGTTTGAGTGGCAAGTACATGTTCAACTTCAGAGGTGCCAATCCCAAATGCAAGTGCACCAAAAGCGCCATGTGTTGCAGTGTGTGAATCTCCGCAAACTATAGTTGACCCGGGTAGAGTCAAACCTTGTTCTGGTCCCATTACATGTACGATTCCTGAACGCTCATCTCCCAAATCAAAAAGGGTAATTCCAAATTCTCTACAGTTCTGACGTAAAGTCTCAACTTGTAATGCAGAAATTGGATCTGAAATCGGCTGATCCTGATTTTCGGTTGGAATATTGTGATCAGGAACTGCAAATGTTGCTTCTGGATGCAACACTCGGCGTCCTGCAAGACGTAACCCTTCAAACGCTTGTGGAGAAGTCACTTCATGCACCAGGTGACGATCAATATAAATGATGGAGTTTCCATCCTGCTCATGTACAAGATGTGAATTCCAGATTTTTTCAAACATTGTTTTGGACATTATTTTACTCAGTCTTTAATTATTTTTTGAAAGTTTACTTTAAGAAACAAAGGCTTCAGCTAAAAAAACTAATGATTATAAGGTAGGAAACAACTTGAAAATCCACAAACCATTAATTTCAATTAATTTGCAAAACACAGCATTATGATTTATTCACTACAACTAACCAGCAGTTCGCATCAAAGTTTAATCAAACTAGGTCTCCACCACCTGCACCAGCAATGGTAATCGTTCCAGCTTCCTCAAGTTTCTTGACAACTTTGATGATTTTTTGCTGTGCAGCTTCCACATCAGATATTTTGGCGGGACCAAGGTTTTCCAGGTCATCCCGTACCATTTCAGCAGCTCTGGATGACATGCTGCTGAAAATAAGTTCTTTAACAGCATCGCTTGCTGTTTTGAGCGCGAGCACCATGTCAGCCTGATCAACATCTTTCATAACGAGCTGCATTTGCTTAGCATCAATGAGAGCCATATCTTCGAAGGTGAACATCAATTCCCGGATTTGTTCAGCCAGTTCAGGATTTGTTTCTTCTATACTGGAAAGAATCCTGGTCTCTGTTGCCTTGTCCACAGAGTTTAAGATTTCTGCCACTGGTTCAACACCACCCACACTTGTTGCCATACTACCTGCTGTTTTCATTTCTTCAGTTAGAACCTCATTCATTTCCGAAATTACTCCCGGAGGAATACTTTCAATCACCGCCATTCGATACAATATATCAGCCTGTAAACTTTCAGGCAAGTCTCGCAGCACGGCAGAAGACTGTTCGGCATTTTTTAAATAAGAAAGAATAAGGGCTATCGTTTGAGGGTGTTCGGTGCGGATATAATTTGAAATCATGATGGGTTCCGCATAGCGCAGGGCTTCAAGACCTGCCTCTTCTTCACCCGCACCAAGATTGTCACTTAGCTCTTTTGCCCTGTCTGCCCCCAGGGCTTTGGTCAGTGCATTTTTGACAAAATCTGGCGATGAGCTAATGTTCACACCTTCATCAGCCATAACCGAATTTCTGTAGAATTCCTCAAGAACAATATCCAATTCTTCAGGAGAAACGTCTGTAAAGCGGCTCATATAATAACCAACCTGCTGGATTTCTGCTTCTTCCAAATTTTTCATCACATCTGCTGCTGCATCTTCGCCAAGGGCAAGCAATAGAATTGCGGCCTTTTTAGGGCCTGTCATTTTACCTACGCTCATCTAGCCTCACTTGCTTTTAATCTGATTAATGATTTTATGATTTTTCCATTTACTTCAAATTACTTTTTGAAGTTAGAATTTAATAGTCAACCTCACAGCATTTCAAGAAACCGGCCAAACAGGTAAGATGCATCTCTTGGTCCAGGAGCTGCCTCCGGATGATATTGTACAGAATAAGCTGAGTGAACAAGTGATTCAATACCCTCTACAGTTTGATCATTCAGGTTGCGGTGCGTTACCCGGACATCTTTTGGGAGGGAATTTTCCTCTACAGAGAAACCGTGATTATGGCTGGTGATTTCAATTTTATTGGTTGCAAAATCCATCACAGGGTGATTCCCGCCATGATGTCCGCATTCTAGTTTATAAGTCTTGCAACCCAAGGCCAATGATAATATCTGATGTCCCAGACAGATTCCAAAAATTGGCAACTTACCGAGCAAATTTCGAACAGAATCAATTGCTTCCGAGACCGCAGCAGGATCTCCAGGACCATTGGACAGGAAAATACCTTCAGGATTCATTTCAAGCACCTCTTCTGCTGATGTATTCCAGGGTACAACTGTCACACTCATTCCCAGTCTGTTCATTATTCGCAAAATATTGTACTTTATCCCAAAATCATAAGCAATAACAGTCAGCGGTTTTCCCTCTGCTTCAGACGGCCAAAAATATGATTCACGGGTCGAAACTTGTCGTGCCAGATTTTGACCTGCCATCAAAGGCAGGTCGAGCGCTTCTTCACGAAGCTCATCCAGAGTGTGTCGTGAATCTGATGGAACAAGTAGTCCGGAACACTCTCCACTTGAACGAACAGCTTTCACCGAAGAGCGGGTGTCTACTCCATCCAAAACGGGAATCCTGTGTTCTATTAACCACTCATCTAATGATTGAGTAGCCCTCCAATTACTACTGATGTGACTTAGTTCACGTACTATCAGTGCTGAGGCATGCGTTGTTTTTGACTCCAAGTCATCCGGATTTATTCCATAGTTGCCAATCTGTGGATATGTCATTGTCACTATTTGACCTTTGTAAGACGGGTCAGTCAGAATTTCTTGATAACCGGTCATTGACGTGTTGAAAATTACTTCACCTGTAGCCTCAACCGGGGCACCCCTCAATTTTCCACGAAAAAATCGTCCATTACTTAAAACAAGCAGTCCTTCAGTCGTACCTCCCATATTTACAGGAAAATAGGTCTGTGGCATAGAAGCCTTAAATATATATTTTGTAGAGTTTTGGTCAAAGGAAATTTATTGCCAGTAGTATTTGAAATCTCAACCAGGATGGTTCGGATTATAGTACATTAAAATTCCGTTTTCCGGAAATTCCAATGTGAGCATTACCTAAAAATATTTTGTATATTCTTTGCTGGAAAGCAATTTATCTGAAGTGATCTCACTGGCTGAAAATTATACTCCCTCTTTATTGAAAGGTCTAGTGCTTCCTTTGTAATTTCCACAACATATTCTTTACTTGTAAATTTAATAATTGTTCTCATTAGAGTATTATTTATAATAAGAACAAAGGTTTTGTAATATCTTTTTTTAGTACTGCAAAATGCATAAATCATGCGAAATTCTCTTAGATTCCACTTAAAAAGTACTGACTCACCGGGGCAAATGCACACATAGTCCAGTTGATTCATTAAATCTGTTATCACTGTTTTTTATTAATAAACAGCCCAAACTTTAGTTATTGCCTAAAATATGCTAGAAATAAAACGCCGAAAACTTTGTCGGATTTTTTCAATTAACCTAAAACAGCCATGTTTTAATATCAATAACTGAATTGTAATAAGGCGTTATTAGTAATGGAAAAGGGAAAATTAATAAAAAGAAAGGGTGCGATTTACCCGGGAAAAAGTGGGGTTAGTAATAAATTCACGAAGGGAGGGTCTCGTACAATCAAACCGATTCCAAACCTCAATTTTGTTAAAATTCAAAGGCAAGTAATTCAGGCAACTGAAGAAGTAAAAAAGTTGAGAAACTTTTCCTTTATGATGAGGATGCGCAAAACGATTCTTGCCGCAGATTCTACTGATAAAGGAACACATATTGACGCAAGCATAATCGGAATTCAGATAAAAAGTAAGGCAGTTTCTTCCCTGGTTTCAAAAATTAGCAGTGACCTCACTTCAAGCGCAGCAAGGGTAAAATTAGTCAGAACAGTTATGCAGGACAAGCGGGATTTCCCTTTGTCGCTTTACCGCAACCTCATGATACAGGCAGCTCTCACTATTTATTTGGGTGACATCACACCGGCGACTCTGCAAATTGCCGGGCAAACATACCGTTTATATTTAGAAAAAATCATCAGCACACATAAAAAAGGATTGCTTGTGGTTCAATCGAAACAGTTAAAGAATGTAAATTTGGATGTTATCTCAGTTAAAGACCTGATCAAAATGGAAGAAGATGAAGAGCGGGGGGTTGATGAAAATGAGGCGCTTGTAATCCAGGAAATCAAAATTACACTAAAATTGTTGGAATATACTGATTCTCTTGATGTAGACACGCGCGACAGCATTACTATGACTATGCATTTGGATGAGTTGAATGATCTGTCCTCAAAACAAAGGGTAAATAGTTTATTTGCTGGCTCCGGAAGTACTGAGTCCACCAAGAACAAACACATGCTTATCGTCCGTAAAACCCTGGCTGCTCTTGAGGTAATTAAACGAATTCCGGTGCTGCAGCCAATCGGCCTCAAGATCATAGCAAAGCTGCAGGAAATTGATAGTAAGCTTCCTCTTCCTTATCTTATAGAAGCTAGATTTCATATGCAGGCATTGCGGATTCTTACTCTACGCATAGTGATGAAAGAATTCTCAGCCCGACCATCTCTGAGACCTACTTTCAACAAAGCGATTGTCGCTTACCACAAAGCTTTAAAAAGAGCCTTGTTATCTAATCCTAAACGTACAGACATCATTGTGCTGTCAGAATTTGTTCAAGTTTCATATTATGCGTATGAACAACGTAAATTACTGAACCTGGCAAATCATGGTGTGTTGAAAATTCTTGAAATGGGAAAGAAAGCAGTGGATGTTCTTGCACCCAGCAACAGGGTTTATATCAAACAGCAGAAGGACATCGTTTCGGCGCTAAATAAAATGAAAAATCTTGTCTGAAAGCTGCTAAATTGAAGTCAGACTGCGCCTCATGGCATGTCTGAAGAAAAAGTTTTTAACCCCTAACAATCACTTTTATTGCCTGGTTGGCAAAAGCGGTTCCAAATATTCCACTACAGTCCGGACTATGATTTGATGGCCTTCAGTATTTGGGTGGATGCCGTCAGCCTGATTCAAACTGGAAACCCCTCCTACTTCTTTGAGCAGAAAGGGTATCATCTGCAATTGGTACTGCCTGGCTAATTCATGAAATACATTCCGGAAAGATTCCGTGTATTCCGTACCGTAGTTTTGTGGAATTTGCATTCCTGCCAATAAAATCAGGATTTTCTCAGACTGTGCCAACTCAATTGTTTTGCTTAAATTTTTCTTCATGTGCTTCACACTCAAGCCGCGTAAACCGTCATTTCCTCCAAGTGCCAGAATAACTATGTCTGGATGAGCCTTTATGTACCAGCGGAGACGGGAAGGTGCGCTTGCACTCGTAGAACCGCTGATGCCGGCATTTATCACTTTCACAGAATGCCCTTTGCGCTGCAGTTCCTTTTCCAGTAAATGCGGATAGGCTTCCTCTTTGGCAACTCCAAAACCTTCGGTTAATGAATCTCCAAGTACAACTATCAAAGTTTGAGCAAGTGCAAATCCTGAAAAGGAAATTATGCAAAAAATAACTATCACAAAACTCAAAGCTTTTCGTACAAAATAATTCATATAATCTAGCTTGCTTCGATTTGTTTAAACTGTGTAAAAAAAGCGGAACGGGATTCCTGACGCCGCTCTGTTTTTACTTCTTCAGAAGCTTCCCCAATAATTGGAACTGTCAATAGTTCCGGGTTGATATTGAGAAGGAATCTTGATGGTTCCTGACGGATAATTTCTCCAAAACGTTTCCGAGATTTAGCCATCGAAAAAGTAAGTTCCTGCTGGGCCCGTGTAATGCCGACGTAGCACAAACGCCGCTCCTCGTCTACTCTGCCTTCATCGAGTGAACGCTGGTTTGGTAACAAACCTTCTGACATGCCAATCATGAACACAAAAGGAAATTCCAGACCTTTTGCGCTGTGGAGTGTCATAATCGACACTTGATTGGCCTTGCTGTCTGCATCGTTATCGTTTTCAGTAAATAGTGTTATCCGTTCTAAATATTGCCGAAGACTATCTTCAGGATTTTTATCAGAATAAGTCCGGATACCGCTCAATAATTCCAGAACATTCTTCACACGGCGCTCCCGCAATTTGGGTTCTCCGCTTTGAGTTTCAAGAAATCTAATGTAACCGACCTCATCAAGCAACTCTTTGAATACATTAGCAAACCGTTCGTTTGCAAAACGCTGCTGGTAATTGATGATGATACCGGCAAACATTTCCATAGTGAATGCAGCATTTTTTGGAATTTTCTCATATTTTCTGGCACGCAGCATCACCTTGAACAGAGGAAGGTGCATTTCCTGACAACACGTATTAGCCTGTACAAGTGCTGTTTTACCAATTCCACGCCGTGGTGTGTTTATAATTCGATGTAAACTAACTTCATCATTTGGGTTATGAATTACTTTAAGATAAGCCAGTGCATCACGTATTTCCTGACGGTCATAAAAGCTGGCACCACCAATTACACGATACGGAATTTTTGCTCCACGTAGTGCTTCTTCTAATGAACGTGACTGAAAATTTGAACGGTAAAGAATTGAGAAGTCTAAATATCGGTTGCCATGCTGTAAAATTTTTGTGCGAATTCGCCTGGTCACAACTTCTACTTCTTCTGCTTCATTTTCTGACTGAAGCCAGTCAAGTTTTACCCCACCCTGTTTTTCGGACCAGAGTTTTTTTGGCATTCGCTGAGTATTTATAGAAATCACCTGGTTGGCGGCTTGTAAAATAATTTGGGTTGAACGATAATTTTGTTCGAGGCGAACATATTTTACTTCCGGATAGTCCTGCTCAAAATCGAAAATATTACGAACTTCAGCCCCTCGCCAACCGTAAATAGACTGATCATCATCACCCACCACACAAAGATTCCTGTGCTGTTTTGTGAGATGCCTTAAAAGTTTATACTGAATCCGATTTGTGTCCTGATATTCGTCTACCATTATATAACGGAAACGTTCCGTTAAATTGTCCATGACCTCCGGATGCTTCTCAAAAAGACTCAACGTGAGGTTAAGGATATCATCAAAATCAATGGCGTTACAGCCCTTCATAGTCTTTTGATATTGACGATAAATTTTTCCAATCATTTGTTTTTGTTGTGATTCCTGCTGATCAAGAAATACTTCCGGACCTTCCCCTGTTGACTTTGACTGGGAAATTTCAAAGTGTACTGACTTTGCGTCGATCAATCCTGTATCATCAAAATCCTGATCTTCCATGATGGTTTTGATGACAGATAATTGGTCATTTTTGTCGTAAATAATAAAATTTGGACGGTAACCCAGGTGATGAATCGATTTCCGCAGCATATTGACTCCCAGTGCATGGAAAGTACTTAAATGCACGCCATTTTGTTTCCCGGAGAGTGTTTCCTTTAAACGTTCACGCATTTCTTCAGCTGCTTTGTTGGTAAAAGTAACCGCAAGTATTTGCTGGGGGGGAACCTGTTTTTTTCGAATCAAGTACGCAATACGCTGTATGATGACTTGCGTTTTTCCACTGCCTGCACCTGCAAGAATCAGTACAGGACCCTGTGTTGTCGTGACGGCTTCCTTTTGCTGTGAGTTCAGCAATGACAATGAATTCATGAAATGCAGAAAAGTTCGATAAAATTATTGATTAATTTGTGATAGAATATTGTTGATTAAACCAAGGTGTTTCAGCAAGCCATTTCAAACAAGAATCTTTTTCTAAAAATTGTTATAACAAAACATACTTATGACTGCAGAAGAGATTCAAAACTTTTTGCAGCAGGAATTTCCTGAAAATCCGCTGATCGTTGAGTCCTGCGAAAATCGACGTGCAAGATTACGTCTTGAAGTTGATCAAACTCATTTGCGCCCGGGAGGAACCATTTCTGGGCCGGCAATGATGCTGCTGGCAGATACTGCAGTCTATGCTGCAATCCTAACTACAATAGGGGCAGTGGCTTTAGCAGTAACAACAAACTTGAATATTAATTTTTTGCGTAAACCTGAACCGAATCTTGACCTTATAGGAGAATCGTGGCTGATGAAAGTTGGCAAACGTTTAATTGTAGGAGAG
>OFDH01000049.1_pt1 | contig 10397 bp, 10 predicted proteins | sample 1520531 | NCBI WGS metagenome assembly OFDH01 (sample SAMEA3696448, study PRJEB22514) | metagenome | biome: water; feature: marine; material: hydrothermal vent | place: Pacific Ocean | collected 2014-08-15 | depth 1539 m | reverse complement strand
TAAGCGTTAACCAAAATATTTTTTGAGGTTAACGATTATTTAGTAGTGAATAATGTTTATGCAGTAATGAAAAATCAAAATTATCTATGGCACCCAAATACACAGATGTTAGAATGGACAAAATTCCCAAAAATTGTTCGTGGTGAAGGAATGTGGTTAATTGATGATGATGGAAACAAGTTACTTGACGGTGTAGCAAGTATGTGGTGTAATGTTTGGGGACATTCTAAAAAAGAATTGATTAACGCAATAATTAAACAAACAAAAAAACTTCAGCATTCACCATTATTCAACCTTACAAATGAACCGGCTGAGATGTTGGCTGAGAAACTGATAAAGATGTCTCCAAATATGGCTCAAGTTTTTTTTTCTGATAATGGTTCAACTGCAATGGAAATTGCTATAAAAATTGCCCTGCAATATTGGAATAACCTGGGGTTAAAGAATAAAACCAAAATTGCTACACTTGAAAATGGATATCATGGAGATACATTTGGTGCAATGTCAGTCGGATATGTACCAGAATTTTTTTCAAAGTTTAGATCTAAACTATTTTCAACTTTACAGTTTAAGGTTCCGAGACAATATCATCTACCCAGAAATATCACTCTTAAAGAGTTTGAGAATATTTGCTTAGAAAAAATCGAAGATAAACTATCTAAGGATGATACAATTGCTGCATTTGTTATGGAGAGTGGCGCGCAAGTAGCTGGAGGTGTAAATATTTATCCAAAAAACTTTCAAAAACGGATTAATGCTATATGCAAAAAATATAATGTTTTATTTGTTTTAGATGAAATTGCTACAGGATTTGGTAGACTTGGTTCAATGATTGAATATGAAAGCCAAGATTGCTATCCTGATATAGTTTCTTTTGGTAAAATGTTGACTGGTGGATATTTAACGTTCGCAGCTACTTTAACAACAAGAAAGATTTCAAATTCATTTTTAGGCAAATTCTCTGAGGGAAAACATTTGTTTCATGGTCATACATATACGGGAAATCCTATAGCTGCATCGCTTGCGCTTGAAAATATAAAATTATATGAAAAAACAAAACTAATTCAAAAAATTCAAAAAACATCCAGAGTTTTTGAAAATAGAGCAAATGAATTTTATGAGTTAGAACTGGTTGGTGATGTAAGACAAAAAGGGATGCTTATGGGTGTTGAATTAGTAAATGATTATTTAATAAAAACAAAAAAGTCAATTAATAAAATTGTTTTTGATGAGGGCAGAAAGCATAATATATTTTTTAGAACGTTAGGAAATGTTGTCATGTTGGTACCACCACTTGCAATATCTAATAATGAAATTAATTTACTAGTTGATGGAGCATTAAAAACGATTAAAGGAATTTCAAAGTCATTAAAATGAAATCACTTTTTGTTACTGCCACTGACACTGATATAGGGAAAACATCTGTCTGTGCTGGAATAGCACATTCATTAAAAAAATCAGGTATTAATGTTGGAATTATGAAGCCGTTTGCTTGCGGCGTTAAACAAAAAACTGGATTTTCATCTAATGATCTAACTATACTTTCTAAGGCAGCTATGGTGAATGATGCCGAAGAACTACTAAACCCATTTTTTTTCCCTATACCTGCATCACCTTATACGGCAGCAAAAAATTTTGGTGTAAAAATAGACATCGATTATCTAATGAAATGTTTTAGAAAATTAGATAAAATTCATGACGTAATGTTAGTTGAAGGTATTGGTGGTATTATGACGCCAATTTTAAAAGACTATGCAATTATAGATCTAATAAAAGATCTTGAGGCAAACACAATTATCGTTACAAGTTCAAAGATTGGAACAATAAACCATACAATAATGACATGTAATATGTGTAAAAATATGAAAATCCCAGTTAAAGGATTGATTATAAATAATTTTGACTCTACTGGATATCCTGTGTTTGATTTAGAGAGGGATCTAAGTGCATTGACTGATTTACCGGTGTTGTGTTCTTTGCCGCATATGCCAAAATTCAATCTGAATGATTATGCAAAGATGATTGAAAATAAGATGGATCTTTTATCTTTAATTAATTAAAAATCTATTTTTCTATTTTAATCAACAAAAGCATAATGACGTTCGCCTCTACTTTCAGCTGATGTTTTTACATCAACTATAACAAATTCTTTGTTTGCTGAACGGATATTTTCTTCATATGTACGCTTATTTTCATGAAGTTCTTCGTATTCATCTAGAGACAGCTTAGTTCTTGGTCCAAGTTCTGCTTCAAGATTCATATCTTTTACAACTTGGTCATATTCAGGTTGTATTACACCACTAAAGATCATGGCACTAGCCCCACTTCCGTAAGAACAAAATCCTACACGCTTCCCATTCATGTCAACTCCCTTTTGGTATTCAAACTCTAAGCTACTTCTAAATCCAAGATATAATGATGCAGTATACAAATTACCAATCATTTTAGATGCAATTAGGGAGCTAGCAAGTTTTGATTCATAAAGTTCAGCATACATTTCGGTGCTTGTAAATAATTTTGTAAATTGATGATCATTAGCCATAAACTCTGCATCCTCAAGAGTTGATTCAATTGTTCCACGTGGATCTTTTGGAATTGGCTCTTCCATTCCTATTTCTTCAATAATTTTTTTCCATCTTGGTAAATCTCTCCATTCATGTCTAACAAGATAAGCAAGAGCTTTTTTACCCATGTTACTGTATGGAAGATGCATGTTTAGATAATCAACATGATCAAGAATGGTCTCACCATCCTTTAGTTTGATTAATCCTGTTTCTTTCACTTTCCTTTTATAATCTATTAGTGCATTTTTTACTTGAATTAGATAAAGAAGGTTAGAATATTGTCCATGTACAATTGGTGTTTCTTTTCCAAATGGTCTGTAAAAATCATACTCATTTTTAATTGATGTTGATGTAACTTTAGGATCAAATGATAATAATCTAGGATTATCATTCAATAGCATTGCTATAGCGCCAGCACCCTGAGTTACTTCACCGCTTGAACCCAAGTCATATTTTGCAATATCAGAAACAACCACTAGTGCATACTTACCTTCAGCCTCACCGGCCCTAATCCAATTAGTATTATCATATAATGCATATGAACCGCTAACGCAGGCAAATTTACATTCAATTCCACCGCAGTGTCCAAAAGTATCTTTGCCGTAAACTTGTTCTAACATTCCTATTACATACGAATTCATAGCCTTCGATTCGTCAAATGCTGATTCAGTTGCAACATACAATCGGCCAATTTTATCAGGAGTTAGTTTGTTTTTTTGCATAACTCTTAGACAAGCGTTTGCCGCAAGACATGCTGGATCCTGATTTGTATCAACAATGGCCATTTGACCAATTCCTAATCCACGCTCTAATTTTTCTGGATCTAGACCTCTTGCTTTAGCAAAATCACTTGCATCAAGATAAAGTCTAGGAATGTAAATTGCGATATCATCTATACCTGCTGCCATGAGCTAGCCTTTCGAACTTGGAATATATACATTTCCTGTTAATTTTTTCAGATCTTATTAACAAATTTTTAGATCAATGTTAATTTTTCTGAAAATTACTATCATTCAAGTAATGAATCAAACACTTCCTGAAACACATCATAACGTTGTGCACCAGTGATTTTTAGTACCTTATTGTTTTGATCGATGATAAAAAATGTTGGTGTTGCATCAACACCCAATGTACGACCATCTGCATGGCTTGAATCAACTAATTCTTTCCATTTTGATTTAGACATACATTCTGAAAATTTATCCATGTCTAAACCTAATGTAGATGCAAATTGATGAAGTTGTTCAGAAGATGCCCATCCAGTTCCCTCACCATCCCAATTATTATATAAAGTTGAGTGATACTGCCAAAACATTTCTTGATCATTTGCACAATGCGCAGCACTAGCTGCATTTACAGAATCCTCATTAACCACTATGAAATCTTTAAACAATATTTTCACTTTTCCAGTTTCAACATAATTTGTTAGAATAGATTCCTCTGTTTCATGGAAAAATTTTTTACAAAATGTACATTGATAGTCACCAAACTCAACCATAGTAAGTGGTGCATTTAGATCACCTAAGATTGGTGATGCATTGTCATAAAATGATGCAATTGTAGGTTTTTTTGTTGTTGTAATTTCATTTATTGTAATTTCATCTAAAACTTGTGTAGATTCTGTGTTAATCATATTTACCAATAATACACCACAAAAAATACAAGCAATGGCAATTCCAGCCCCAATTCCAAGTGATGGCCAATGAACAGTTCGATTAGATGTTCCCTGTGATTTTTTTGATGTAGGTTCAAATGAATTAGTTATATCATTTTTTTTATGAGATAATTCTTCAATATTTTTATCGTTATTAGAAAAAAAGCTTGGTACATTATCATCTGATGGTGGTTTTGAGTCGGGTTCCATGGTTGCAATAAAAAATCATGAGGATTTAGGTCTTTATTATACGTCTAAAAAATCAAAATTACCAATAATTTCTAACTTATAGATTATGGATCGTTAAGCATACAGTATGTAAATAAATGACAGTCTCTGAAAATAATTATGAAGAAAGTTTTTGTAAATGGATATGGATCAATTGGTAGCCGTATTACAAAATTTATCAAGGATGATCCTGACATAGATGTAGTGGGAATTGGAAAACATTCCTCAAATGAAAAAGTACAGCATGTTATTAATGATGGATTTTCTGTTTATGTTCCTGAAGATAAAATTGATAATTTCAAGAATTATGATATTTCGGGCTCAATTGAATCTGTAATAGATAATTGTGATTTAGTAATAGATGCTTCACTAGGTGGTAATGGATTTATTAATAAAAAAAATATTTACGAACCGAATGGTATTAAGGCTATTTTTCAGGGCGGTGAGACAATTTTTAATGATAACGCGGTAGCTGACATTATTTTTAATTCTAGAGTAAACTATACTGAGGCATTTAATAAAAAATACGTTATGCAAGGAAGCTGTAATGTAACTGGAATGGGTAGAATTCTAAATCCATTAAGAGAAAAATATGCTGATAAGTTAGCACGATTTGATGCAACATTAATAAGAAGATGGGCTGACCTTGAACAAACTGATAAACAAACTGTTGATACTATTGAAATGACAGAACAGCCACATCATGGAACTGATGTAAAAGCATATTTCGGAAAAGATACGCCGTTATTTGTTAGAGCAATTAAAGTGCCTACTAAACAAATGCATTTACATATTATGGATATACGTTTCAATGGAAACGCTCCAACTTCAAATGAAATTCATGAGTTATTTAAGAATGAATATGGTGTTGCAATTCTATGGACAGCTAAGGGAACAAAAGATGTTCGTGACTTTGCTGAATCTACAAAATTTCATTTTAAGGATACAAACATGTTACATATTCATGCTAACATGACTACGTCTACAGGCGATACAATTCAATTGATGTACTCTGATGATCAAACAGGCATTGTAATCCCAGAAAATTATATGTTATTGCAGGCAATGCTATTTCAGCGTGATTATAAAGATGCACTAAAACGGACAGAAAAATTGTTCAATATGGATCAAAAGAAAAAATTACTAGAAGAACATTTTTCAAAAAAAGATTAAATTACAACTTTTTCAATTCTGATTTTTTCAGGTTTGTTACCCAGAACCTTTTCTACAATAATACGAAGTGAGCCTATGACTATTTTATCACCTTCTTTTGGAATATCACGTAATTTCTCATGTAATAAGCCACTGAGTGAAGCGTAATCGTTACCCTGAGGAAGATCTGTTTTAAAAATTTCATTAATTTCATCAATTTCAATATCGCCATTAGTGATTATTACATCACTACCTTCTTTTTGAAAATTAGATTTTGCTACATCTGTTTCATCATGTATTTCACCAACAATTTCTTCTACCAGATCTTCTAATGTTACGCAACCTTCTACTCCTTCAAATTCATCTAAAACTATCGCCATGTGAGCTTTTCTTCCCTGCATTTCTTTTAATAGATCACTAACTTTTTTTTCTTGAGACACAAAAATAGGTTTTCTCGCGAGCTGTTGTAAATTAACCAACTTCTGATCCATTTCTAAATATTTCAAAATGTCTCTCACGTTAATAATTCCTGTAATTTCATCATGATTTTTTCCATATAGTGGTATTCTGGAAAATCCACTTTTGTTGATTAATGGTAATGCCTCAAAAAGTAGCATTTTTGAGTTTAGTGTAAACATTTTGGTTCTTGGGGTCATGACTGAACGAATTACAATATCATCGAAATTCAGTGCGCCATGAACTAATTTACTTTCTTGTTTTTCAATTGCATTATCTTCAAGACCTTGTTCAATTACACCTTTAATTTCTTCTTCAGTTAATCTAGGTGGCTCTTGACTACTACCTGTTAATTTTATTATTCCTTTTGTTATCTGTTCAAAAATCCATACAACCGGATAAAATGCATAACTAAATGCAAGTAATACTCTACTATATCTAAGTGCGATTTTTGCTGCATTTGCATTGCAATATGTTTTTGGAGTTATTTCACCAAAAACTAGGATTAAAAATGTCATTACACCAATTACAATGGCTAAACCATTGTTTTCAAATATTTTTAATGCAATATTAGTTGCTAATGCTGTAGATGCAACATTAACCAAATTATTTCCAAGATTAACACTAGCCATCATCCTACTCGGATTGGATTTTAGCTTGTGAAGTGCAGTAGCACCTGGTAATTTTTGATTAAGCATCTGATTAACTTTCGAGCGACTAACACCAACTAATGCTACTTCTAGACCGCTGAAAAATCCAGATAAACCAATTAAAATGATTAATACGCTAATTTCATACGTAATGTCCATTTTAGTAATTACAAACTCCGATGACGAAGATCTTAGTCATTAATTGAAAATCCACCACATTTTCTTATGTTCACAATTAATCAAAGGTTCTTTTAAGGTTTCACATTTATGGTGAATTCACGTGAATGTAATTATCGTTTTGGTGGTCTCGCAAACTGGTTTGTTGGTTCATTGTGATAGTTTATTGGCAATAATGGTTCTTTTTGTCTTCCAGTTAAAATGCCAACAATTTCATCGTCTTTCTTCATGATATTTTCGTGAAGAAGTTTCTTTATGCCAGCTGGAACTGCACCTGAAGCCATTTCACAGTCAAAACCATTTAATCCTACTACTGACATTCCATCCAACATTTCTTTATCGGTTACGCTAATGACAATTCCATCTGTATATTCTAACGCACGTATTCCCTTCAGTAAGTTAGATGGTTTACCAATTTGTATTGCAGTAGCCTTTGTTTTTGGTCGTATCCCATCATCATTCATTTTAGTGTAGTATCGTTCAATTAATTCAGTATTAGGACTTCCATTATTCCACCGTAATTCTGTCTCATCAAATTTTCCATTGTATAAAACATCCAAAGTATTAGCACCCTCAGCATTAATAACAGCTATTCGTGGAATTTTTTTAATCCAACCCCACTCATATAATTCCATTAAACATTTTCCACAGCTTGATGTATTGCCAAGCGCACCGCCTGGATAAACTATCCAATCAGGAGTTTTCCATTCCAAGAATTCTAATAGACGATATGGAATAGTTTTTTGGCCCTCAATTCTAAATGGATTAATTGAATTTACTGTATAACTACCAGATTCTTTAGCAGCTGTTAATGATTTAGTGAATGCATCGTCAAAATTTCCTTGAACGTGTATCATTTGTGTACCAAATTGATATGCTTGACTAAGTTTACCTGGAGCGATTTCGCCTTCTGGAATATATACATCACATTCCATATTTTCATTTGCGGCAAACATACCTGCTGAAGCTGAAGTATTACCAGTTGATGCACAAATGATTTTTTTTGCTCCGACTAATTTTGCGTGTGTAACAGCAGCAGACATACCATTGTCTTTAAATGAACCACTTGGATTGTAGCCTTCTGGTTGTAACATTAATTTTTCATTTTCAATTCCCACAAATTTTGCAACTTTTGACATATGATATGGTTTTGATTGTCTTCCCTCAGCACCATCAAGTGAAACCAAGTGTTGTGAACACTGAGTTAGATCTTCTGTATCTATCTCACAAAAATTTAATAGTTCACGAAATCGCCATACACCACTTTCATTAAATATACTTCCCTGTGGATTTCTTCTTTGATAAAACACTTCTTTGAGATTTTGCGATGGAGTATCATTATATTTAACATCCAAAAGATTTCCACATGTACAATTAAATTCAAAAACTGGAATAGGATACTCTTTTCCACATTTGTGACTAATGCATTTTAAACATGATTTACCTTGCAACGTCATACATGTGGTTGTTGGCAATTTAAAGATAAGAAATTTAGCAAAATTCTATTGTTAATTTGATTGAATATTCCTAAACTTTTTGAATGGCTATGTAAATTATCAATTGCTTTGGCGGATATTGATGAATATTTAAAAGGAATTTTAGGGCAAATTTTAGCCTCATACAAAATTTTAACTGAATTAAATGATGGTCCAGATGATCTTGATAGAATTAAAAAAGAATTATCCAAAATCAGAGGACTTTTGCAAGTTATATGTAGTAAATTAGGAGGAAAAAATTATCAATCTGATCATTTAGTTGCCTTATACAAATTATCAACATATTATATTGATACGTATGATTTCACAAGAGAAATTGAAAATTTAGCACCAGTTTATTTTAATGATTCTAATAGATTAAAAAATTTGAGATTGTTGATTATCGATTCGCTGAATGATAAAAAACTGATTGAAAAACTTCAAGCAATATTAAACAGATTATAGTTTTTTCTTATATTATTTTTCATTTGCATTAGAACCAGATCTTATATGGAAATTACTGCAACACTTACAGTTTTTTTCGATACAGTCTTTTTCATCAAAATGTCCACAAATCCCGCACTCGCAATGTGTACCCATACTAACACCACAACATTGTCAAATATAACTAAAACGTATTTTTGTTAGTTCTGCATAATGTTAAACGTGACTAATTAAAAATAAGACAACTTATTTTTTTGATTTTGCTTTTTTATTCTTTTTTGCGCTCTTTTTTGTAACTGGTTTTTCATTTGATTGTTTATCTGTTTGTTCCTTTTTATCATCAACGATTTTGATTACTTGTTGGATTAAATTATCTAAATGACTATCACTCGGTTTTGGTTCAACTGCATTAGAAATTTCTTGTATAATTGATGAAATTTCTGCACTGACTTGTTCAAAACTTTCAGGATCATCATATGCAGCGTTATAAAGTGATTTTAGATTATTTACTTGATTTATAATCTGGTCAGTAAGTACAAGTCGAAACTTTTCTCCATCAATCTCAATTTCTTTTGTTATCATTGCTAAGATTTTTTCTTATGCCTTCTTATACTTTTCTTGTAATGAATTAATACAAAATTACATTAATAATTATTTCAAAATGTTATATAATCTAATGCCGCAGCATCACTAATCAATGATGTATGTCTAGAATTTGTTACATAGCCATTTTTGATATCACTTGTAGGAACCCAACGATTAGTAGAAGTGTAATGTCTTTTTTCAGCTAACTCTTTCTCAATAGATTCTATATCAAATTCTCCCTCTTCGATTTGCTGAGTTTGTAAATGTTTGATTGTAACAATAATTTTGTTTATTTTAACTCGGTCACCAAATTTTGTTACCAACGGTGCAATTTCGTCAGATACTTCAAGTATCTTAATCTTCATTTCTTTATCACCAAATGCGTTATGACTTAACAATATTCGTTCATCGATAAATTCATCAAAGCTAGTTTTAGTTTCATGTGTAGTTGTTGGTTTAAAATTTGTGTTAACAGGTTTTTCCTTCCTGTTTGATTCTTCTTCATTAATGGTCTCTGATTCTGGAAATAACTCTCTTTTTATGCTTAGATAATCTGACATAGATAATCCAACTGCATCATATATTGTGTGGTTGGGATAATTACGGTTGAACCAATCTTTGTATTTTGATTCCATTAAATACCTTCTAATGTATTCATGCGGATCTTTCTTACCATCAACAAAATTTAGAGTTTTTTTTATATTAACATCTACTTGCTTAGTTATTTCAGATTTCTGCTCTTGAGCAATATTATCTTGTGTTTCGTCAACAGTTTCAGGTTTCTGCTTAGGTTTTTCGTTTTTATTTTTTATTTTCCCAAAATATCGTTTAAAGTCCATATTATATTCAGGAATTTATTACTAAAAAATGATTGGAAATTTTGCCTAAGTAGAAAATAGTTGATATTTTGACTTGAATGGCATTATGAAATCTTTTAGCACTAGTTTTTTTTGCTTACCATTTTTTAACGCATATGTTTTTCCACCATAAGTGCATACACAGTCTATAGGCT
>OFDH01000047.1_pt1 | contig 10626 bp, 9 predicted proteins | sample 1520531 | NCBI WGS metagenome assembly OFDH01 (sample SAMEA3696448, study PRJEB22514) | metagenome | biome: water; feature: marine; material: hydrothermal vent | place: Pacific Ocean | collected 2014-08-15 | depth 1539 m | reverse complement strand
ATAAAAACACTGAAGCTCGGAAATCAGATGTGGAATTATTTTCCTAAAATAAATAAGGTCCTCAAGGTTCCGCCTTCAATGATGATGAATTCGTGGATGGGTTCTGACTTTACCAACGATGATTTGGTCAAAGAAAACACGCTTGCAGAAGATTATCACGCAAAACTGGAAGAACATCCTTCAGATCCTAATCAATTCTACTTTATTGTACTCAGACCAAAAAATGAAACGGTTACAGTCTGGGGTAAAATATCGATCAGTATTCGCCGCCAAGATTTTATGCCGGTTGAGCAAATTTATTACAATGAAGATGGTGAAAAGAAACGGGTCATGGAATTTAGTGGAATTCAGCAAATGGGCGGAAAAATGATTCCTGCTGTGATGGAAATGCGTACACTGAACAAAAACAGCAGGACTTTAATTCGTTATAAATCAATTGATTTTAAGCCGGTATTTTCAAAAAACATATTTTCTTTCAGTCAATTAAGACGAAAATAGCTACTAATGTTGACATTGAGACTTGCTTTCCGTAATCTGCTGCGGCATAAAAGTCGGTCATTGCTCTGTGGGTTGAGCATGATGGGAGCGTACGTGCTTTTTTCTATTTCACTAGGTTTCAGTGACGGCAGCTACGGCAGTTTAATCCGTATGCTGACTGATACTCATTCTGGACATGTACAAATCCATAGTCAGGGTTATCTGGAACGCCCCTCACTTTTTCGCAATTTTATACTTTATCCTGCCTTAAAAAATCAGCTAACAGCAGACCCTGAAATAGAAGCCTGGAGCGCACGGGTTTTTTCTTCCGCGCTGATCTTCAGGGAAAACAAATCAACAATTGCCAGACTGATGGCCATTGATCCTGAGCAGGAAGCGCAAGTGACGACGATGCGTGAAAAAGTCCAGGATGGAGAATATTTGAGTGAGGACGCTGATGTGACAAATCCAATCCTGCTCGGAAGACATTTACAAAAATTGCTTCAGTCCAAACTTGGTGAGACACTGATTTTCATCGGTCAGGGTGCAGACGGTTCAATTGCCAATGATTTGTTTACAGTAGTTGGAATAGTTGGAAAAAGTTCGGCAGATGCTGAGTCGCATATGATCTACATGACTCTTGAGTCTGCACAGGAGTTTTTGTCACTGGGAGAAAGGATTCATGAAGTAGCACTGCGTCTTGAAAATTATTCCGAAGCCCGCAGACAGGCTGCATATCTGCAAAACTATCTTAAAGCTAAAGAACTTGATGTGCAACCCTGGCAGGTTGTTGAGGAACAATTTTACAAAGCGATGCTTGCCGATCAACATGGAAACTGATAACACAAGCCATTATCATGCTGATAGTTGGCTTGGTGGTTTTGATCACAGTTTTAATGAATACCTTTGAACGTCTTCATGAATATGGGCTGCTGCTGGCATTGGGAACTTCACCGGGATTTATTTTTCGTTCAATCATTGTTGAAATGACAATGTTAAGTGGTCTCAGTGTTATTGTCGGTCTGTTTTTTTCCAGTGGATTGAACTGGTATTTTTCAATCAATGGAATTGCAATTGAACCACCGATGGAATATGGAGGTGTTATTTTTAGTGCAATTAGTAGTGAAGTCTCGTTATTTGTCATGTTTGTTCCGGCGGTTTTCACAATTGGAGTAGCCTTTTTGGTAGCCTTTTTTCCTGCAATAAAGTCTGCCAGGGCTGTTCCAATTGAAGCAATGAGGGAGAATTAAAAAAGGCACTGAGGCACTAAGGCACTAAGGCACTAAGGCACTAAGAATTACCGAAAACTGACAATCAAAATGTTATTAAAACTTGCCTGGCGTAATCTTTGGAGAAACCGGACACGCACCTGGCTCTCAGCTCTGGTGATTGCAATCGGCCTGGTTGCCATGATTTTCATGGATACCATGATGGTTGGAATGAACACTAACATGGTAAAAAATGCCACAGATTCCTTGATGGGTCATGCCCAAATGCACGCCCTTGGTTTTAGGGATGAACAGGATGTAAAACTCACCATAAATGATTTGGATCAAGCACTGTTGCAACTGGAAAAACATCCCGATTTGAAAGCACGCAGTTTGCGCATTGTAACACAAAGCATGCTTTCTTCATCCGGCGGGGGAGAACCTGTTTTTTCACTTGGAGTTGATCCTGAAGAAGAACAACTGCTTTCAAAATTTGATGAGGCAATTATTGAAGGAGAATATCTGGATTCAGTTTCCGGACAGAAACTGATTCTGGGGTGGAAACTTGCGGAAAAACTGGAGTTAGGTCTTGGAGATCGTTTGGTCTTAACTGCTGCAGATGCAGAGTCCGGTGAGATGGTACAGGAACTCTTCCGCTTGAGTGGTATTTTCAAAACCGGCGAAGAGAAAATGGATGCTTCAATGGTTCTGGTAGCACGAAAAACTTTGCAGTCCATGCTCAAACTTGAGGGGCGGATTCACCAAATAGCTTTGCGTTATTCAAAATTAACACAGGACGGAACTCCGGTTAACCCTTTGAAAAAACCGGATGATTCTTCGAAAAACGAATTACTGCTCTGGACAGAATTAATGCCCTCACTCTATATGATTTCGCAAATGACCGATCTTTCAATGGCAATTATGGGAACAATATTATTTCTGATAATTGCACTGGGCATCACCAATACGTTGTTGATGGGGCTTTACGAACGAATGTTTGAATTTGGGGTAATCAAATCAATTGGAACTACACCCTGGCAGGCAGCCCGCATAATGTTCTTTGAGGCTGTTTGTCTGGGGTTTGTCAGTATAATTGTCGGGCTGATTCTTGCGCTTTTTGTGACAGCTTTATTTGCAAATTATGGAATAGATTATATCGGCATTGAGTTTTCCGGAGTTACCTTTCAAGAAAAAATATATCCTTCCTACAAATGGAGCAGGCTGGTTTTATATCCGTTTATGAGTCTGGGATTTACCATTCTAGCCTCGCTCTATCCTGCCTTCAAACTCTGGAAGATGTTACCCGTTGAAGCACTGCGAAAACGAAAATTTTAAACAGAAACAGACTTATGGAAGAAACAGTAATTGTTGCACATAAAATATTTAAGGCATTTGGAGAAGGTGAAACAGAAATCCAGGCTCTCAGGAATGTGGATCTGGATATTAAGCGAGGAGATTTTGCAGCCATTGTTGGACCTTCAGGTTCAGGAAAAACAACTTTGCTCAATATTTTATGTGGTCTGGATAATGTAAGTTCCGGTGAGATCAAGGTTTCCGGGCGCTCACTTCAGGAAATGAGCGGCAGCGAACTGGCCCAGTTTCGTAGAGAACATATAGGCCTGGTTTTCCAGGCCTATAACCTGATTCCAGTTTTGACAGTCCTTGAGAACATCGAATATGTAATGCTGCTACAGCATGTACCGGCTGCAGAACGTAAAGAACGGGTACACACTTTCCTGGCTGAACTGGGTTTGGAAGGTAAGGAAAACAGGTTTCCTGCAGAACTTTCCGGAGGTCAGCAACAGCGAGTAGCCATTGCACGGGCCATGGTTTCAAAGCCGGATATTATTCTAGCAGATGAACCTACTGCAAATTTGGATTCTGAAACTGGAGGGCAACTACTGGAAATGATGAGAAAATTCAATAAAGAACTAAAGATGACCTTTGTATTTTCCACACATGATCCTCAAATAATGGAGCGTGCCAAACGCTTGATAACTCTAACAGACGGCCGGATTGTATCGGATGAGCTCAAGTAGTTATTTTTGCGGAAGGCAAAAAATTAATTTCTTCTTTCGACTCATTCTGCAGGTGCTTCTTCGGAGTATCATATTAGTTCCGAAGGTTTTTTCTGCAGAGTTTTCATTCAGTACAAAAAGTTTAATTGCAACCCAAAATTCAACACAATATAGTACCAGTTTTTTCTTTAACCGTTTTCGTGCACAAACTGATTTTGCTTTGTCGGAAAATTGTGCGACTGAGATAGAGTATGAATTATTTCCTGCCTGGATTGATTCTGCAGCACAAGCAAGCACGATCTCCATCAAAAACTCTTTCAGCAGAATTTACAGAATTGCAGACCTGAATCACTCCCTGGCCGGAAACCCTTCAGCAACTGACACTTCTGAACTTTGGCAGCTTGAGCAAAATTTGGATCGAGCCTTAATGCGTGGTCAATCGGGAAACTGGGAATATTTTATTGGACGGCAGGCTGTGACATTCGGAGGAATGTCGGTCAGTCCCACAGATGTTTTTTCTCCGGTTGCTTTCAAACCGTTGGATCAGGAATACAGGCCGGGCGTAGACGCCTTCCGGATTGTTGGTGGATTAGGAGAAACGACAGAATTTGAAGCAGGAATTTTGGCAGGAAAAGATTTGTCTTCAGAAAACAACGGTGCTTATTTAAGTTCACATTTTTTGCTGGGAACAACCGATCTGAAACCGCTGCTGGCAAGTTTTCAACAAAATCAATTGCTTGGCCTTACTTTGCAGACAGATTTAGGAATGCTGGGACTGGTATTTGATGGAGCGTTGATTTTGCAGAGAAAATCTGCTCCGGAAACTACGGAGGAAGTTAGAAATGAATGGGTGCCCTGGACTATAGGACTGAATTTACAATGGAATGAGAATTTGTTTACGATGCTCGATTTTCATCATAATCCAATGGGAGCAAAAAATCCCGGAAACTATGTGAGTAACTCATCCTCAACGATCTACAGTGAATTTCCGGTTTCGCTGCTTGGCAGGGATTATTTGCTGCCGAATCTCAGCTATCAGTTTTCGCCACTTTTGTCATTCAGTAGTTCTGCATTTTTTAACCTCAACGACAGCTCGTTTTTGAACACTTCCGGACTGGAATGGAACTTTTCGGAAGATTTGCTTTTGTCCTGGAACATCAGTTTGGCTTCCGGTATAAAATCCTCGATGCAAACAGAAAAAAATTCTGAATTTGGAGACACACCGAACTCGTTTCAATTAATTCTAAAACATTATCGTTAAGACGGAAACTCATGGAAAACTCAGCAAAAAAAGTAATTATGATCTCCGGAGCAAATCGGGGAATCGGTCGCTCAATTACGGAAAAACTCTTAAGCGAAAATTATCGACTGAGTTTGGGTGTTCGCAATCCCGAACAACTTCCGGAAACACTAGCTTCTGCAGCAGAAACGGTACTTCTCTGTCAGGAGTATGATGCCCGAATCCATGATTCAGCTAAAACATGGATCGATGCCACAGTAAAGCAATTTGGACGCATTGACGGACTGGTCAACAATGCCGGTATTTTACATGCTACCGGTCTGGAAGATGATGAAGAAGATTTGCTGGACGACATGTGGGAGGTCAACGCCAAGGCTCCTCTGCGTTTAACTCGACTCGCATTTCCTTATTTGCGAAAATCAGGTTCAGGACGAATTATTGATATTATTTCCATGTCCGGAAAAAGAGTTAAAGGTAATCTGGTTGGATACTCAATGAGTAAATTCGCAGCAATGGCCGCATCACACGCTGCACGTCTGCAGGGTTGGGATGACGGAATTCGTGTAACTGCAATTTGCCCTGGTTATGTGAGAACTGATATGACGGCTGAGGTGAAGACATTTGCGCAGGAAAAGATGTCTCGCCCGGAAGACATTGCTCAAATTGTCAGCACACTGCTTTTGCTTCCAAATGAATCCGTAGTTCCGGAAGTAATGATGAATTGTGTTTTTGAAACACATTGAAGAACTGAAGTGATTTTAATTTGTCTTATTGGCTGCATGCTTTATAATCAGAGGCCTAGAAAATATCCGTATCTAACAGTCTGTTTCAGAAACTCAAGCAATAAATTATCCTCTAAATTAATGGATAAGATGAGTTTCAAGTATTTCCAATATTAACGGAATTTTTCAGAAGAAAGATAATATTGTATATAATTTTACTAGGACAGCCGGGTTGTGGAAAAGGTACTCAGGCTCAAAATTTAATTCGAGATTACGGTCTTGTACAACTTTCCACCGGCGACATGTTACGCGCAGCCATAAAATCCGGATCTGAAGTCGGTAAACAAGCTAAAACAGTGATGGATTCCGGAGGTTTGGTTTCAGATGAAATCGTCATCGGAATTGTCCGTGAACAAATTACACATGCGGATAGTACAAAAGGATATTTGTTAGACGGCTTTCCACGCAATTTGTTTCAAGCCAAAAAACTGGATGAAATGCTGGCTGCCCAAAATGAGCAGATCGACAATGCGATTGAGTTGTGTGTTGATGATAAGACGGTGGTTATAAGGATTGCAGGACGGCGCTTCCACCTGGCCAGCGGACGTAGTTACCACATTAAATTCAATCCTCCAAAAGTTGATGGAAAAGACGATGTAACAGGTGAACGGCTTGTTCAGCGGGACGATGATAACGAAGAAACTGTGCGGTCAAGGCTGATCACATATCATGAACAAACAAAACCCTTAGTCAAGTACTATGAAGAAAAAGGTATCCTCGTTTCAATTGACGGTATTGGAACTCCTGATGAGATTTATTCCAGAATAAAAGTTGTCTTGGAATAAAAATATTTCCACATGATCTTAATAGTTCTGAAGCATTCAGTTATATTCTTTACCTCAGGTAAAACAATCTTGTCGTGGGCCGGGCCTTTAAAGAGTTGGGACGTCCAACGATAACGAAAACAAAAAAGGATTTTTATTGAAAACTAACTCTAAAAAATACGATGTTCTCGTGATAGGAGGAGGACATGCCGGATGCGAAGCCGCACTGGCTGCAGCCAGAATGGGAGCGGATACTTTGCTCGTTACACTGTCCCGTGACACGATTGCGCAAATGTCCTGCAATCCTGCAATTGGCGGAATCGGTAAAGGCCATCTGGTTAAGGAAATTGACGCGCTGGGTGGAGAAATGGGGAAAGTTGCCGATGCAACAGGTATCCAGTTCCGTGTGCTCAATACATCCCGCGGCGCCGCCACACATGGTTCACGCTGTCAGTCAGATTATCTGGCTTACAAAAAATTTATGCGTCAGATACTGGAAAAACAGTCCGGACTCACTATTATTGAAGCTGCTGCAGAGGAATTGTTGTTAAACGGGAATCAGGTGGTGGGTCTCCGTACTGAAAAAGAGGAATTATATGCAGAAACAATAATCATCACCACAGGGACATTTCTCAATGGCCTTATTCACCGTGGTTCAGAGCGTGTTGATGCCGGACGTGTGGCAGAACCTTCCGCAAAACGACTTTCACTGTCCCTGGCTGATCAGTCTTTGAAGCTGGGACGGATGAAAACAGGTACGCCTGCTCGTCTCGACAAACGTACTATTGACTGGAGTCAACTGGGAATTCAGCCTGGTGACGAAAAGCCCAAAAAGTTTTCGTTTTGGGATTCAGAGATTATATTGCCCCAGGTTCCATGTCACATTGCCTACACGAATGAGCGCACACACCTGATTATCCAAAAAAACCTGAGCAGGTCTGCACTTTATGGAGGAGAAATAACTGGAATTGGACCCCGTTACTGTCCCTCTATTGAAGATAAAATTGTTAAGTTTGCAGACAAAAAACGACATCAGGTATTCATGGAACCGATGGGATATGCAGAAGACAGCTTAATGATTTATCCCAATGGATTATCTACAAGTTTGCCGACAGAAGTACAGTTTGAGTTTTTACGCAGTATCAAGGGCTTGGAAGAAGTTGAAATTTTCGAACCAGGTTATGCTATCGAATACGACATGCTGGATCCAACTCAACTGAAAGCGACACTTGAGTTAAAAACAGTGAAAAATCTGTATCTTGCAGGCCAAATTAACGGTACTACAGGATATGAGGAAGCTGCAGCGCAGGGTCTGATGGCAGGAATTAATGCGGTTTTGAAAGTGAGAAAAAAACAACCGTTTATTCTTCAGCGAAATGAAGCTTACATTGGTGTGATGATAAATGATTTGATAACACGCGGAGTGATTGAACCATACCGGATGTTCACCTCACGAGCGGAATACAGGCTGCATTTGCGGGAAGACAATGCCGATGCCCGTTTAAGCCAAAAAGGCTGGGACCTGGGGTTGCTGCCGGAAAAATATTTTCAGCACTTTCAGCAAAAGCAACAGGAAATTTCCAGGTTGTCCGGAATAGTAAAAGCAGAACGAATTACGCCGAATAAAGCAGTTCAAACAGAATTAAAAAAACTTGGAGAAGCTCCCCTTAAAACTGCTGCCAAAGTTTCCGATTTGCTGAAACGTCCAAAAATTAATATTGACAGGCTGCTCGGCAGTGAATCCATCAGTGGATCAATAGACTGGAATTATTATTCTCCGGTAGTGCGGGAACAAGTAGAAATCAACATCAAGTATGCAGGTTATCTTGCCAGACAAGATCAGGAGTTAAAGTACATTAATCAACTCGATCGAATTGAAATTCCGGACAATTTGCACTTATCCGGAATTCCGGGACTTTCTCGTGAAGTTGTTGAAATATTAGATAAAATAAAACCGGGAACACTTGGACAGGCAAGTCGAATAACCGGTATGACGCCTGCAGCGATCACGATTCTACGGGTATATTTACGTACCAAACAAGCAGCTTAACACTGATTGATGTCGGATTTCACCAGCGCTAAAACGTCGCACCGCCATGGGGTGATCAGCGTTTTGGTCGCCCTCCCTTTTGTCAGCCTGACAGGACTGTTTGGCAAGTTTCTAACTTTATCTCCATTACTGATCGTACAGGGCCGTACTGTTTTTGCCTTTGGAGCATTGTTTCTGGCACTGTTCTTCTTGCGTAAAAAAATCTTTTTCAGTGACCTTCGGGAATGGCTCTGGCTGGCACTGAGCGGAAGCATACTGGGGGTACACTGGATCGCATTTTTTCAGGCAATTCAAGTTTCCACTGTAGCAATTGGTTTGCTCTCATTTGCCAGTTACCCTTTATTCACCACCCTGCTGGAACCACTGTTTTTCCGTGAATCTCTTCGGGTACGAAATGTCTTTGCAGCATTGATTGTGATATGCGGATTGGCACTGATGGCTACCTCCAGTTCTGATGATTCAAACACAATTATATCCGGTTCTGTTTTTCATGGAATTTTATGGGGTTTGATGGCAGGATTTGGCTTTGCGGTACTTACCTTACTCAATCGGGGACACGTCAGAAAACACTCTGCGTTATTGATAACCTGCTGGCAAAATGGTTTTGCTGCACTGCTAATATTGCCCTGGTCTTTATCTGAATCATGGATTCTCAGCGGAAAAGAATTGGGTTTATTGTTTCTTCTTGGTGTAGTTTGTACAGTAGGAGGCCACACCTTGTTGATCAACGGCTTGCGTCATGTTCGTGCTCAAGTGGCAAGTTTGTTGATTGCCGGACTGGAACCGGTTTTTGCGATTTTGTTTGCACTTATTCTGCTGGGAGAAGTTCCTTCTTTGCAAACCTTGCTTGGAGGTGTCTTAATAATCAGCACTACCGTTTTCATAATTTACGGTACTGAACAAAAGGAAATCCCGGAACAAGCTGTCTCCAAATAATAAGAAAAGTTTGAAAATAAATATGCAGGATACTGAAAAAAAAAGCATCAAAGATAAGGCCAGGTCTAGCGCCGGAACTATCCCCATTACTGCTGCGGATTTGGATAAAAAACCTATACGTGTCAGGAAAAAACCAAAAGCTTCTCCGGAAGATAAAGCCGGAGATTCAAAGTATAAAAGACCTAAAGTCTCAAAGCCGGAAAGCAATTATAAGCAAAACTCAAAACTCAAAACTCAAAACTCTGCTCAACTTCCCTGGAAAAGAAAAGACTGGCAGCAAACTGAAAGTGAAAACACTTTTGGAGCACCGCCAAAAAATGAAAAAAAAATAAAACAGCGAAGATCTGCATCGCAAATGTTTTTGAACAGTGAATCTTTTGGGGAACAGGGGGAACTGATGCTGGAAGCGCTGGGAGCTTCTGTGAAAGGGCGAAGCGAATACGATGTTACACAAGGTTTTCATCCTTATCCTGGACGACTCCATCCCGATTTGCCAAAGATTTTGCTCAAACAATTTCCTGAAGGAAGTACTGTTTTTGATCCTTTTATGGGAGGAGGTACTGTTTTGCTTGAGGGTTTGCTTTGGAAGCACAAAGTTCTCGGAAACGATCTCAATCCTATTGCAAAAATGGTTACAAGGGAACGTTGTCGCTGGATTTCTGAAAAAAATGCAAGCCGTGTATGGAGTGCTTTGGAAGATGTACGGGAAAGAGTTAATATAAGAAGTCTGGCGAAAAAAAGTGTTCACCGACGAAATTTAAGCTGGCTCAGTCATTTCCATCCACCATATTTGTTTGTAGAACTTTTACATTGGATTGACGGCATTGAAAATCTTTACTCTGCAAATGAACGTGAAACTTTAGGTGCTGTTTTTTCAAGTTTGATCGTTAAATTCTCCAAAAAAATTTCTGAGACTTCTGAAAACACCAAACAACCTTCTTTTCCAAAAGGTGCAGTCGGAAAATGGATGGAACGCAAGACACAGGAATTGTTGAAAAATCAGCTGAAACTTGCAACAAAAATCCCGAATACTGCACCTGCAATAATTTGGAACGAAAACATTCTAGAATTGGAGGGACCGGAAGAAAACTCGGTTAACTGTACGATAACAAGTCCACCTTTTCCAGGAACATATGACTATCTCAAACTAC
>OFDH01000046.1_pt1 | contig 10654 bp, 10 predicted proteins | sample 1520531 | NCBI WGS metagenome assembly OFDH01 (sample SAMEA3696448, study PRJEB22514) | metagenome | biome: water; feature: marine; material: hydrothermal vent | place: Pacific Ocean | collected 2014-08-15 | depth 1539 m | reverse complement strand
CGCTAACATTACTTATACCACCTAATGATTTGGGATTAACCTCTCCATAAAAGAGATAACTCTGTGTTCCTTGGTGGGCTTTTAGTTGATGAACCTCTCTGTTACTATCAGAACTTTCACTACTACTGCTATCCTTTTTGGCACAGCCTAAAAAAACAAAACTGATGATTCCCAGAAAGATAAGTAAATTAGTGAAATTTTTCATTAGTACCTCTTCGAATAATAAAAGTTAACAACCAAAAAACACATAATCAACAGGGCCTGATCAAGCTTCTGAAGTTTCCCATACCGAACGAACTAAGCGTCATTTTATTCCTATAAAAATTACTGTCAAGTAAAAATCAGCAATTATAAAACTTGTTGATATACCTTAATTTTCGTAAATATTCCCAGAAAAATTTAGGCAGTTGTCCGGTGTTTTCAATTAAAGGGAATATCAAGGCAAGAATTAATTTAGGGGTTGCAGGACTACCCTTCCATTCCTTCGCGAAAAGTGGGATAGCAGAGTGTGATCCCAAGCTCCAGCAAACGTTGATTTGAAATAATACGTTGTGGAGTTCCCGGAAGACAATCGGCAGCATCAGGCAGCATTTCCTCAGTCAAATCATTCCGGTTTTCAATAAGCCACTTCGCAACTTCCCAGGACGGTTTTGCTTCAAGGTCAACTGCGTTAACGCAGTTGGGGGCGTCCGGATTATCTACAAGATGACATATTATTCGTGCAAGGTCCTTGACATGGATGCGGTGTACCGGAGTATTGGAAACTGGAATCGGCTTTCCAGACTTGAGGCGGACGTCAATTCCGCGTCCGTAGCCATAGATTCCTCCAGGACGAACGACGTGTAAACTAAAATATTGGGAGAGAATATTTTCAGTGACCAGGCGCAGTTTTCCGGAATTAGTATCCGCTTCAAAATCTGAATCCTCACTCCAGATTCCATTGCGTTTGGGATAAACTCCGGTGCTGGAAATGTAGATCATACGTTTTAGTTCCGGGCGATTATGACTCATCCACTTTCCCCAAAGGTGCAGGCGCTCCGCTTCCGTTTCCAGATTTTTCAGCAAAGGAGGAATGGTCAGCACGAGTGTTGCGGCAGTTTCCGGCAAGGCAGACCAATTATTTTCGTTAGCCCAATCAAAGGAAAAATTTGAAAGTATCGGTTCCTGAGGCGGAGTTAAATGCCATGTGCCCCAGGATTCCGGAACTGCGGAAAATTCACGGGCCAGAATCTGTCCCAAAAAGCCTAAACCAAGAATTCCGACTGGAGGAAAAGCAGCGTTATTAATCATTTATTTTGTATCAAACTTGTGGAAAATGGAACTTGGTCAAGATTATTGTTCCGGGTGGTTGTGAAACAATTGTGGGGCATGAATGTTCTGGACAGATCCAGAAAAAAGAGTCTTAATCGTTTCTCAGGCTCGAATATTGACGCTGCTGTTATTCTGATTAATTTGAGTAGATTCCTGAAATCCCACCAAACCACCCAGATCCTTGATCATTTCCAGCATTCCAAACATCAGTTTTTCCTGTCCATTGTCTTTCATTGACTCAGCAAAGGAGCGGTGAACACTCTCTGTTGATTCCATCAACACAGCAAATTTGGAGTTTTTCAGCAGCGCAAATGCCTTGAGGTAGTTTTCCGGATCCTGCATCAAGTCACTGATTTCATCTCCCAAGTCGCTGATATCATCCAGGGCAAAACTTTTATATTCAGGAAGTTCTTTTATCTTTCTGATTGATTCACCGTTTAACTCACGTATGCGGGAGTCCACTGTTTTACCGAATTGCTCTGCTGCGTCTGAAGTGAGCTGCAGTTGCTTGGCAACGTTTTCAAAACCTGAAACTACCATGCCATAGGTACGGCGCAGAGTCATTGTACTTTCATGAGAGTCTGCTCTGAGAATGTTGTTTAGTTCAGGATTTGGCGGCATTGTTTTCTTTCCCAGTTTTGAGTTTCCAGGAAAACGGGGAGTTTTTTTTGAGACAGAATTTTGTGTTTTACTTTTTGTCTCCTTGTTTTCAGGAGACGCTTTAGGTCTTTCCGTGTTTTGATTATTTACCACCGGAGCAGTTTTTGCGGATACTTGCATGGTTCCTGTATTGTTTATCTGTGGTATGGGTTGCTCTCCGTGTAATACAAGAACCCAGCCAAATTCACCTAATTTGACTTGAGACTCCATGTTCTGACAATGCACACTGGAAAATCAAACTTAGCTGATTTTATTCTAAACAAAAAAACTTCTGCACTTTTGAAAAAGCTTTCCCGTTTTTTTGCCCGCATAACTGTCTGCTCTGTCGTGCTGGGATTATGTCTCAGTCTGATTCTGATTCCGCAGCAAATATTGGCGGATGAAGAACAGGCACTGCCAAAAAACTGGAAAAAAATTTCGCTCAAAAAACTGAAGCTGCGGGTGATTGACGGAGACACCTTTGATGCAGATTTTAATAGAAACGGACGATTTACCAACCCCCAGGAACGAGTCCGGCTTCTCTATGTCGATACTCCGGAATTAAAAAAATCACACAAAGGAAAAGACCCCAAACTAGGTTTGCCTGCTAAAGGTTTTTTAAGGACAGTGCTTTCAAAAACAAATGCTGTTTTATGGGTTGACCCAAAAAACAAAACGGGCAACTATGGGCGGCTCCTCGCGGTTTTGGAAGTCAAGGGGCTTAACATAAATTTGGCGCTGATAAAACGTGGACACAGCTACTTCAACACACGCTACGCCTGGCCAGATGGTTTCAAAACCTACGCTCTTGCTGAAGCCTATGCCTTTGAAAAACACCTTGGAATCTGGAGTTATCGAAAATCACGCAAGCGCTATCTGCTGCGGCTTAGGGAAGAGGGGAAAACGGTTTATTCCACCAAAAATCCGTATTTTGTGGCAAAAATCCAAAATGCGGAAGTTATTGATTTGTCAAAATACAATGGACGCTTTGTGCGAGTCCAGGGCAAAATTAAAAAAATCCAGCAGCTGCGAAAAGGTGCTCAGCTTATTTTTTTGAAACATAAGCGAATGAAAAAGGGACTGCCGGTTATCAGCTTTGAAAATCAGCGAAACTGGCTGGGACTGCAAAAAATCCGTAAAGGTGATCTTTTGCAAATTGAGGGTTTTGCAACTCTCTACAAAAAAAAGCAGTGGCAAATTAAACTGCATCGGGCAGTACTTTTAAATTAGATGTTGAAGAAATTTAGTTACGCAAAAGTTCAGAATCATGAATTAGTCACCATAGAGCCAAAGAGAGAACGCAGAGAAAAAACATAATTAAAATAGTTCTCTGTGTATTCTGTGTGCTCTGTGAAAAAATGTTTTTCAATACTTCATGATTATTTTTATTTCATCAAATATCATGAAATGATTTATGAAAAGACCGAATAAATTTCAATTTACTCAAAAAAAAATATCAATCTTGATAGGAGGAGTAATTATGTTGTGGGGTATTAATGGTTATTCAGTTGGTCGTCCGCATAATCTTGGTCTGAAAAATAATATGCTCGCACCATGTCCAAGCAGCCCCAATTGCGTTTTGAGCCAGGCGAGTGATGCAAAACATAAGATTAAGCCAATTTATTATGCAACATCTGTAGAAGCGGCAAAAGAAAAACTAATCAAGGTAATACAGTCGATGGATGGCACACGAATTATCACGCAGGACGAAGTCTATTGGCATGTCGAATTCACCACACGCTGGCTGCGTTTTATAGACGATGTTGAGTTTTATTTTCCGGAATCCGAAGCATTGATTCATCTGCGTTCGGCATCCCGTTCAGGATATTGGGATTTGGGAGTAAACCGTAAACGGACTAAGGAAATCCGTTCCAGGTTTGAAGAATTGGCAAAGGGGGACTGAACTTAGCGCATTTTGTTCAGCAGATCTCCATCGGATTCTTTGTAATAGTCCTGGTTACGCTGTAGAGTTCCGCTGAGAGCAGAAGTCGCATCCGGTCCTGGGGCATAAATTTGCTGCTGAGCTTTTTCTGTTTTGTTCCAGTTGCATGCAGTCAGCATCATTAGTACTGCTCCAAAAAGCAGACTCATTGTCAGATTGATCTTCATTCAGTTTTCCTGTATTTTTATGTGCTCAATGTCATTATCTGCAACTACTTTAAAAAACTCTTTATACTGTCGCAAGCTATTTGTCACAATTAGTTCTGGTGACATGTGAAAACCATTATCATAGTTAATCCTCAGGCAGGAAACGGCAGAACTGAGAAGATTTGGCCAAACATTGAATCGGCTTTGGAAAAAAGCATTGGTTCATTTGAGGTATTGCAGACAACTTGTCGGGGCGATGCCACGGATTTAAGCCGCAGAATTTTAGCAGTAGATACTGCGAGAATAGTGGCGGTTGGTGGAGATGGTCATCTTAATGAAGTGCTGAACGGATTTATTGAAAACGATCTTCCGGTAAATCCGGAAGCAAGATTGAGTTTTGTGATGACTGGAACAGGATGTGATTTTCAGCGTTCACTGGGCATTTCCGGCAAGTGGCAGAATGCTGCAGCAAAGCTGAAAGATGCAAAAGTACGAAAAATTGATGTCGGAAAAGTCACCTACACTGCAGCAGATAAGACACAGAAAATCCGCTATTTTGACAACATCGCAAGTTTCGGTCTCAGCGGAGCAGTAGATCATTGCCTTGAACACTCAAGACTGCGAGACTATTTGGGCGGATCACCGCTCTTTTTGTGGGCCACCATCAAAACCGTTTTCACTCACCCAAACCAGAGTATCCGTTTTCGTATTGACGATGGTCCGGAAGAGGAAATTTGCTCAAGACTCGGCTTATTGGCAAACGGACGTTATTTTGGCGGAGCAATGCATGCCGCTCCGGAAGCAGAACTGGACGACGGGTTGCTCGATTTGTTAATGCTGAAAGAAATTTCTGTGGCAAAATTTCTGTGGCATCTGCCAAAAATATACAAAGGTACACATTTGAAGATTCCGGAAATATTTTTTCAAAAAGTTCGTAAATTCACTGCTGAAAGTTCTGAACAGGTTATTCTCGATATCGACGGTGAGTCTCCGGGATATTTGGCTGCAACTTTTGAAGTCCTGCCGAAGATTTTGAATCTGCAAATATGATTCAGCAGCAAAAAATACTAAAACAAACTTATGAGACTGTTCGCAGGTGTTTCAACAGGAGTTGATGTCGAGAATTAAACAGTGCCCTGAAGGCCAGGATAACAACTAAGGTCGCGCCTAAAGCTGCACCTGAGGCAATAACAAAAATCATCATTATTTGATAACGGACTGCTTCTCCGGGACTGACGCCGGCCAATATTTGACCGGTCATCATTCCGGGCAAACTTACAATACCCATCACCAACATTGAATTGAGCGTTGGAATCATGCTTGTTCGCAAAGCATCGCGAATTAAGTCATGTGCGGCTTCCCACGATGTCGCACCCAGGCTGAGCAGCATTTCAACTTCTTTGCGTCGCACAGAAAGGCTGTCCATAAAACGCTCCAGTGCCAGTGAAATTCCGTTGAGTGTATTCCCCAAAACCATGCCGAGGAGAGGGAAAAGGTACTGTGGAGAATACCATGGATCAATTTGCAGAATTCCTGAAAGTGCAAAAAACATTACAAAAAATCCGGCCCCAAGGATTGAAATGAAACTGTTCAAATAAATTGCGGAAAATCGTTTTCGTGTACGTCCAACTGCAGTGATGGAAGCGATTGTTGCCATGAACAATGCAACTCCAAGAATCCAAAAAGGGTTGTTAAGCGCAAAAACCCAGTCCAATAAAAAGCCGACCAGCAGCAGTTGTCCCACCATTCTCAATGAAGCAATACTCCACTGCTTTGCCAGCCCAAGTTTCAAAATAAGCGACAAACCAATATTGACTGCCATCAAGACTGAGGCAGTCAGCAACTGTCCGATAGTGAGAAAAATATAATCAGTTTCCATTTTCTGATTCAAGGGAAAACATGTTGCGGCACATTCTTCGTAATTGATCCGGATTATGACTGACCCAAATCCAGGCTCGTTGAGGAGTGGTATTTGCTGAATCCGAATTGTTGACCGGAAGTTCATTTTTCCATTTTTCAAGCAGATTTTCAAAACGACCAGTCAGTTTTGCGTCCAGTGATGCAGTGGGTTCATCAAGCAAAAGCACCTGCGGTTCCAGTTGCAGTACCCGGAGTAGTGCTGTAATCTGGGCTTCTCCTCCGGAAAGGTCCTTTGCAGGACGTTGCAAAAATTCAGAATAATCACCAACTCCTGAAGAATTACCGGCTGCGGTCGGCAGTGAAAATTATTCCAGCCACGCCAGAATTTGTTTTTGGTCGTAGCGGCGATGTTGATGTGCTTTTAACTGGAATGCACGCTTTAAATTTGTTTCAACGGTTTCGTCGAAAAACACAGGATTTTGAGGGATGAAGCTGACTTTGGTGCGGTATTGAGGCATTTCCCAGTCGTGCAGGGATTTACCGTCAAAATTAATTGTTCCGGTTTCACCGGAAGGTCCGGACTCAATAATATCTAGTCCGGCTAATGTTCGCAGCAAAAGACTTTTGCCGCTTCCAGTAGAGCCCGTCAAAGCAAGTTTATCTCCCGGAGCTAAATGCAGGTTGATCTTACTCCAAATCCAGCTGCCTGAAATTTGACGGCTCAAGTTTTTACAGGATAGTCCGGCATCAGATTTTTGACTTGTCCTCACAGATGAGATGTCCGTAGAATGCATTACTTTAGCCTTTGTCTATTCGATTACATTGACAGTCTTTATGTCAGACAATTATACACTTTTGCAACGGAAATACTGGATTTTCGATCTCGATGGTACTCTTACTGTAGCAGTACATGACTTCAATGCTATCCGAAATGAGTTAGGAATTCCAGCAGGACAGCCCATACTTAAAACTATAGAATCTCTTCCGGAAAATGAATCACTTGCTCTTCAGCAAAAGCTTCAGGAGATAGAAGAAAACCTGGCGCGAAACGCAAGACCTGCAAAGGGTGTAAAAAATTTACTGGAAGCACTCCATCGCAGGAATTATCATTTGGGCATACTCACCTTAAACTCCAGGGAGAATGCATGGCTCACGCTGGAGGCTCTCGATTTGGCAGATTACTTCAACGAAGATTCCGTTATTGGACGCTGGTGTGTAGAACCGAAACCTTCCCCGAAGGGAATTCACAGGTTGCTGAATCACTGGGAAGTTGCAGCAAACGACGCGTTAATCGTGGGAGACTATCTTTATGACCTGCAGGTGGGACGTGCCGCGGAAATTGCTACAGTTCATGTTGATCCGAAAGGAGAATTCTCCTGGCCTGAACTGTCAGATATTCAGGCAAATTCTTTAGACGAACTTGCCGATTTATTAGCTGAAAACAGCTGACGGTATTATCAAATCTTCCCGCTTGTCACTTGCGACTTGCTCCTCTTTGGTGTTAGATGACTCCTGCTTACTCTTTACTTTGAGGGTAGTATTTGGGTTCAATTCTGCAGATAATTATAGAGACCAGCGGAAAAAGTATTTCTTTCATCATATCGGACTTAATCCGGGTTGCAGTTGTGCAGTTTATGATTTGGATTTTTTATCCTGGGTTTTCTGCTCTTCCGGCGCCGGAACTTTTTCTTTTTTCCCAGCCATCTGTGAGACAAGAATGCTGATTTCGTATAGAATAATAAGAGGTCCGGCCATTAATGTTTGTGTAAACACATCCGGAGGAGTCAGGATTGCGGCACCGATAAAAATAACGACCAGCGAATATTTACGGTTTTTCCGTAGCCAGGCTGCATTGATGAGTCCAAGTCTGGTGAGAATGAATGAGACTGTCGGCAGTTCAAAAACCAGTCCGAATGCAAATAACAGGTGAATTGTCAGTGACAGATAACTGGCCATGCTCAAGGATGGCAAAGTGAATTTATTTTCAAAACCCAAAAAGAAATCATAACCAAGGGGAATCACGACAAAATAACCGAAAAGACCTCCGCCGACAAAAAGTGGATATGAAAGTAAAATAAAGGGCCAGACTGCTTTGCGTTCTTTTGAAAAAAGTGCCGGCCGAACAAACAACCAGATTTGACCAAGCAGGTAGGGGAATGATAAAAAAATTGCAGCATATAGCCCGATCCGCAGATATGTGAAGAACGGTTCTGTTAATTCGAGAAAGACCAGGGGGACGTTGCGTGCATCTAATGGTGCGCGAAAGGCTGAAAGAATTGGTTGATCCAGTTCCATTTCTACAACAGTTGCACCAACGAAAACAACCAGGATTACAATAATTATACGGACAAGACGCTTGCGCAGTTCACCAAGATGAGAGGTTAAAGGCATAGGGACATCATCTGAATTTTCATTTTGATCCGGATCTTTTTTTTGTTCAGATTTGGTTTTGCTCATTATTAAAGGCTACAAAAATATGGTAAATAATTATAATTTGAGTTAAATACAAACAGACATTCGAGCCTAAGTTTTTTCAACTATTTTTTTATTTCTCCTGATTAACGACTGAACGCCAACCATACTTTGTACCATAAACTGATTTTATTTGCACGACAAACAAATGATTAATTGCCAAAATGAGATGCAGTATGGAGTGTTGATGAAAAACCTTTTTGTCTTTATCCGGAAAATAATACCGGAAAAAAGCTGCTGTTTTGTTTTTATCATTTTGCTGCTCTGTTTGTCTTCATCTACGGCGGCAAAGGAGGAAGACTCTGAAAAACTTAAAAAAGATTATTTCCTCTCGCAAAGTTTGAAGCTGGGAAAGAAACCGGTTCAGTCCGCTGTTTTCTCACCAAATGACCAGCAGGCTGTCATCTTATCCGGAAGTTCTTCTCTGGAAATATTCAGAATTCAAAATGGAAAAAGACTGAGTGTAATTTCCAGTCATGAACATAAGGCCATTTCACTTGTCCTTCATGCCGGAGGAAAGTTGGCGGTGACCGGGGGTCAGGATGACACGGTTAGAATTTGGAGTACTGACCAGAGCACTGCACAGGCAGTTATGCGGGGTCATCTGAGCGCTGTTTCCGTACTTGCTCTTAATACCGGAGGAGAGATTTTGGCTTCCGGAAGTCTTGACGGAACCGTTATCCTGTGGAACATGAAAGAACATGAATTGCTGAAATCTACCAAGGTTATCAGCAGTAGCAGCATTAAAAGTCTGGCTTTCCATCCGAATGGCAGAATTCTCGCCATTGGCGGAGAAGATGGAAGTTTGCAATTTCGAAGTATTCCTGAGATGAAGTTGATCACCACCCTCTCGGGTCACAAAAAATCGATTGATGATCTTGAATTTAATCCACGCGGCGATTTATTTGTTTCTGGCTCTGAGGATGGGAATCTGATTATCTGGGACTGGAAAGTCAAAAAACAACGTTCCAAAATAAACTTTGAAGATGCTGTTTCAACAATAAGCATCAATCCAAAACTTGAAGAAATTGTTGTTGGAACTGAAGGAGGAAGACTTGAAACATGGAGTCTTGCAAAAGGAACCCTGCTGCATCAAATCACCGAATCCGGTCCCTTGGTCAGCAGTGCAGGATATGACAGAAACGGAAGGAGGATTATTTCCGCACTGGAAGATGGAACTGTGGAGATATGGGAAAATGGGGTTTCACTGCATCTGAAAACATTCAGTGGTCACGAAAGGATCGTAGAGTCGCTGGATTTTTCATCAAACAATAAATTTCTCATCAGTTCCTCCTCCGATAAAAGCGTACGTATCTGGGACCTGAAAACAAATGAAACCGTACACAATTTTGATATCGGCAACCACAGGGTCCAGGACCTTCGTTTTGCTCCCGGAGGCCAAAGTTTTGCTACTGCCGGTGCCGATAGTTCGGTGATAATTTGGGATGCAAAAGATGGAAGTAGAATTCGCAACCTGAAATTTCATAAAGGAAAAATCAATGCCCTTAGCTTTCATCCTCAAGATTCAGTACTCCTTTCTGGGGGTTCTGACAGGCAGTGGGTAATTTGGGATTTGGAATCCGGAAAGACCCTGCTTTCAAGTAAAGGTCATGCCTCTCAAATTTTAGCTGTATCTATTTCTCCTGACGGCAGACGCTTTGCCACCGCCGGCGGTGACCTTTCTATAAAAATCTGGGAATACCCTCAGGGAGAAGAGCTCGGAAAACTCAAAGGACACAAGAAACCTGTTACAACTCTGGCCTTCAGTCCCGATGGTAAATTGCTGGCAAGCGGTTCACAGGACAATCAAATTTTTCTATGGAGACTTGAACCGGAAATTTCAAAAACTCCATTCCGAAAACTGGAAGGGCACAGTTTCATCGTCAATCAGGTCTTTTTTTCCAAAACTGGAAAAGCATTGATTTCAATTTCCAAAGACAAAACGATGCGCCTGTGGGAAGTAAAAAGCGGGAAAATGCTGCGCATACTTCATGGTGACAGTACTCCTCTTGTTGCCGCTGCGCTAAGTCCAGACGGGAAATTAATTGCATTAAGCAACCTGACAAATGATATTACCATCCTCACATTTCCAACTGATATTCCGGAGTTGCAGGATGATACAGGGGATGTTTCAGCATCCGGAGAAACTGATAATTCAGCAAGTTTACAAACTTCTGAGTCAGATTCGGATGCATCGGATAAATACGGAATCGACTTGGAGAATTTGAAGGAAATGGAAAAACTGCCGATGACTGCAGAAGAATTACGTGCCTATGCTGTGACG
>OFDH01000043.1_pt1 | contig 10834 bp, 12 predicted proteins | sample 1520531 | NCBI WGS metagenome assembly OFDH01 (sample SAMEA3696448, study PRJEB22514) | metagenome | biome: water; feature: marine; material: hydrothermal vent | place: Pacific Ocean | collected 2014-08-15 | depth 1539 m | reverse complement strand
AATTACAATGCACGATATGGGTCTTTCAACTATTATTGGACAACAAAATAAGGATTCAACCGGTAAACCATTAGATTCATCTATGAAAAAATCTATAGAGAGGCTTAGAACATGGGATAGTCGTTCTCAAGCTCACACATCAGCAGAAAGAAACCTTCGCCAAGCACTAAGCGAGATGGATAAAATGAAAGCCAAACTTTCCCTTACAGATCCAGTTATTGAAAAGGCAGCATACATCTATAGAAAAGCAATTGAAAGGAAGCTTGTCAAAGGTAGATCGATTCATGGTTTGGTAGCTGCCTGCATTTATGCTTCATGTAGAAACACTGAGACATCAAGAACATTAGATGATATTGCAAATGGAATAAATATCAGAAGAAAAGACGTTGCCAGATGCTATAGACTAATTTTCAGAGAACTTGATCTTAAAATACCTGTACCAGATCCCGTTAAAGGTGTATCTAGAATTGCAAGTATTGCAGGACTTGGTGAGAAGACCAAACGAAAAGCAATCAATATACTAAACAAAGCAAAGAAGCTTGGCATAGTAGCAGGAAAAGATCCTATGGGAATTGCTGCTGCTGCATTATACCTTGCTTGTATTTCATCAGGTGGAAGTAAAACACAAAAAGAAATATCAATTGCCTCTGGTGTTACTGAAGTTACGATTAGAAATAGATGAGCAGGGCTAAGAGATCTCTTATAATATAATAATATTTTGTTTTCTAATCCTGCATTTAAAAAATATAAAACAAATTATTTAATTTCTGATAACACATCAGATTCCTTACGGCGAGTTATAAAAAATATTCCTAACGTAATTCCTATTTGATAAAAGAAATAAAGCATTATTTGAAATGTAGTCGGAACAAAATCTGTAAATTTTCCAAGTAATGATGCAATTAAAACTATAGAACTAAGAATAAAAATAAAATACCTTGCAATGTTATGTATATCAGCAAATCTCAAAAATATGATTAGTGTAACGGAAATAAAGGTTGCAATAACAGTTCCTACACCTGTATTGATGCCTATAAGATTAAGAACTAATAAGAATGCTTCATCAGTTGTAGCTGGAATCGAGAATTCAGATACAGAAAATTTAATCGGATCGGCAAATTTTAGCGCGCTAAGTATTGCATTAATGGAAAAAAGTACTAGTAATGAGGACGAAACAATTTGTGCATGCCTTTTTAGGCTTGGAAAGCGATTACGAACACCTCTACCCATTATTGCGCCCTGCAGTAAGCCAATTCCCAAAACTGCAGCAAATGTAATTAAAAAATTCTGCTCTGCTAAATCAAATATATTCAAATCTTATTCACTTCAGTATAAAATTAAAATGCAATTAATATTAGTGGTTACTGATTAACTTTGTCCTTCAATACCCATCAGGGTTAATGTTGAACGAATTTTGTCTATTTTACGTATTTTCCAAGTTATTGTTTCACGCAGATCCTCTACTTGGGCAGATTCAATTTTAGCCAATATATCATAAGCACCAAATGTACCGTGTACTTCTTTTATACCATCGATAGTTTTTAGTGCAGTTATGACTTGCTCCTCCGAACCAATCTCACAATTGATCAAAATGTATGCCTCAGCCATAGATGTATTATATCATACGAATATTTAACCTGAGATGTATTCTGCAAGATTTTTTATAATGTTATACGTGTATTAATTCAAAATGGAACCAAAAGGTTACGAATTATTAAAAATCGAGACAAAAATTACTGTTCTTGAAAAAGAACTTTCTGCACTTTTTGAAGATTTTAAAAAACATGAATCAAAAAAAGATGCAATGATAGAAAATTCTGCATATCAAAAACTGCAGAAGATGAATGTTTGTTGTTTAAATCTACTCCAAACTTATAGAGAATATACTAAAAATCTAAAAAACAACGTATGATAAACATTATCTTTAATTCGCTAGGTATTTCAAACCCCAAAAATATTCATAAAACATGCAAACAAAAATCGGAGTAGAATTTGAGATAGATTTTGCTCATACCTTAAAAGGTCATCCAAAATGTGGAAAACCACATGGACATACAGCTAGAATAATTGTGGAAGCATCTGGCGAATTAAAAACTGGGTCAACATATGAAGATAATATGGTAATAGAGTTTGATGCGATGAAAAAAATATGCTGGCAAACTATCCAACAGCTAGATCATACAAACCTTGATGGCATGTTTGATTTTCCTACATCGGAGAATATAACAATGTGGATTTTTGAGAACTTGAAGGAAAAGATTCCTATCTATGGTGTAAAATTCTTTGAGGGTAGCAACAAATACTGTGAAATAACAAAAGATAACGCCTGATTTTTTTCTAACTCTTATTTTTTCTAATAGCATTTTGAAGTTCAGTAAATGCATTCTGTACATCCATAACAGCTGCACTGTCTTCTAATGTGCTGATATCTCCAACATTTTCATTACTTGCAATTGCCTTTAATACACGTCTCATTATTTTACCACTACGAGTTTTTGGTAGTTTTGTTACAAAATAGATTTGCTGTGGTGTAGCAATTGGTCCAATCCCATTCCTAACTATTTCCATAAGTTCCTTTCTTAGTAAACTTGGCTCATTTTTTGCATTTTCCTTTAAAACTGTAAACGCTACTATCACCTCACCCTTTATCTCATCAGGAATTCCACATACTGCAGCTTCTGCAATATCTCTATGTGAAACTAGACTACTTTCTATCTCTGCAGTTCCAATACGATGTCCTGCAACTTTTAGAATGTCGTCAGCACGACCAAGAAGCCAAAAATAGCCATCAGGGTCTTTGGTTGCATAGTCTCCAGGATAATAACAATTTTCAAATTTTGACCAGTAAACATTTTTGTATTTTTCATCATCCCCCCATAACGTGAGGAGCATTCCAGGCCATGGTTTTCTTATTACCAGATATCCCTTTGTATCTGGAGGTAATTCATTACCACGCTCATCAACCACAGTAATGTCAATTCCTGGTATTGGTCTTGTAGCAGAACCTGGCTTGAGTGGAATTGTTTCAAGACCTGGAAGTGGTGAAAGTATCATACCACCTGTTTCTGTTTGCCACCATGTATCAATTATTGGGCATTTTGATTTTCCAATTGTCTTAAAGTACCAAATCCAGACCTCAGGATTTATTGGCTCACCAACTGTTCCCAGAAGTCTAAGTGATGAAAGTTTAAACGAGTTTGGAATGGTGTCACTAAACTTCATAAACATTCTGAGCGCCGTTGGTGTGGTATAAAAAATTGTTACACCATATCTATCAATGATATCCCATATTCTTGATGTGTCAGGATAATCAGGTACTCCCTCATACATTATTTCAGTTGCTCCATGAAGAAGTGGTCCATATACCACATAGCTATGGCCTGTAACCCACCCAATATCTGCGGTACAAAAAAAGATGTCAGAATCTTTGATATCAAATGCCCATTGGAATGTTGAATTCAAATGAGTAAGATACCCACCTGTCCCATGAAGTACACCCTTTGGCTTCCCAGTTGTTCCTGAAGTATACAAAATGAAAAGTGGATGAGTGCTCTCAAGATGCTCTGGTTCACATTTATCAGATGACCCATTCATTAATTCATGCCAAAGACTATCTTTTGGACCAAGTTGTAAATTTCCCTCAGCTCTTTTTAAAACTACAACATGTTCTACAAAATTAAGTCCGCTTATCGATTCGTCAATAATCCCTTTTAGATCCATCGAACTGCCTCTTCTGTACCCCACATCAGCAGTAACTACCACCTTAGATTTTGAATCATCAATTCTGTCTCTTAATGAGGCTGCACTGAAGCCAGAAAACACAACTGTATGGATGGCCCCTATTCTGGCACAGGCAAGCATAGTAATTGGGAGTTCAGGCACCATAGGAAGATAAATTGTAACACGATCACCTTTTTTGATTCCAAGTGATTTTAGGACATTTGCAAATTTACAAACATCAGTGTAAAGATCTGCATAAGTTATTGTTCTACTAGTACCATCCTCTCCTTCCCAGAGTATTGCGGGTTTTTTTGCTATGTTAGCTTGATGCACATCAAGTGTGTTGTAGGATGCATTGATCTCACCACCGATAAACCATTTAGCAAATGGCGAGTTCCATACAAGAGTTTCTGTCCACGGTTTGAACCATGAAAGTTTTTTTGCCTCTTCATTCCAAAATGAAACATTATCCGATTCAGCATTTCTTCTTGTCTTTGTATCTAAATTTCCTAAACCGATTTTATAAGAATCCATACCCATTGTTTTCAATTATAAAACAAGTAGGTTATTTCTAAATGTTAATAGATGTTCAGATGTTTATGGCTAATTAAAAAACTAAATTAGTTGTTTTGTTCCATTCTGGACATCCAATCAGATTCATTAGATTCTGATGATTCTTCTTGGTTGTCTTGCTGGTCAGCATAGGTTTGTGGAGCTGATTCTGAGTTTTCTGCTGGTGGTTTTGGTAAAACATATTGTTGTCCTGTTAAAGTATCGCCTGATGAATCAAGATAGGAAACAGCAGATTCTTGTACCATTTCTTTTTTAGGTTGAGTTAATTCTATACTTTCCAACGATAGTTCCTCAATGCGCCTTTGTACATTACCAACTTCAACTCTTTCGTGTGATAATCGTTCAAGAAGGTTGTTACAGTGTTTCTGTATAGTTTCAAATGTAGAATCAGATATCTCTTCACTTTTGAATTGTACTTTCGCATCAAACATCATTACTTTAATTATTCTTTCTTGGCTATCTAATTCTTCCAAACGTACTGATAATTCATCTCTTACTTTTGATTCTGCTTCATCTAATTCCATCAATTTTGTTTTGTATGTATCATGAATTACGTCTGCATCAGATTGTGTTGCATCATCTTCTGACATAATACCCATCAATGCCTTAAGACGTGAAAGTGTAAGCCTCTTTTCTTTCAAAATCTTTTGTGCGTCTATCCTCCATCCTGGAATATAGATCACAACATCTCCTTGTAACACAAGCTGTTCGTATGGAATTTGTTTAAGTCCCTCTGATCCACAATCGATACCAACTGTCTGAATTTGACCATCGATATGAGTAAGTGTACCCAGTACATTTCCAATAATAGTGCCATACATATCCTTCACAGGTCTGCCAATGATTGAGACTTCTTCCTTGGTCATACGTGACAATGTAATTAGCCATATAACCTACGAGGTGTAAAAATCGTTTCCTGATTTTGTAAGAAGAAATTAACCAATAATAGAATTGTGCGTGAGAATTCACAATTTTAAAATTATAATACATCCAATAAGCCATATGATTGACAAAAACGAGTTAAACCAAATTCTGGCATTTGTTTCAAAAAAATGGACTGATCTAAGTCGTGACCCTGATAATAAGGCGCTAAAATCATTGCCCAGTGCTTTCTGGATGAACTCTCTTGGTGGCCCAACTAACAACAAGGGCAGATGGGTTACAACGATAATGTATACTGAAAACGAGGATGAAGCAAACAGATTCAAAGATGTGTTGATGAGATGGCAATCCAAACCACAACAGCCAAAATCACCCGATTTGGTTCAAATAAAAGGAACAAAAGAAAACTCTGAAAATAAAAATTAGTTTAGACAGACACGAGGATTTTTTGGCTCGAAACTGATCGTGTTTTTTGTTACGCTATAATTTATTACACCACAAATGATGATTAAACAATGCAGGAAAAATTTTCAGCTTCTGAAAGAAAAAAACTTTTAAAACATTTCTCGAATATTGACAATTCTGTTTTTGTCATTACAACACCTAAACAAGTTGATCGAGGCGCACTCATGTCTAGATATAGTAGAACGGATAAAACTATGCGTAGAGTATTTCTTGATGAGTTTTTAAAAAATCAAAATCGTGGAGAGGAATTTTACAAACGTGTTCTGCTTGAATATGGCGACGATTCAGTTGCTGAATTAGGTAGTGCACAAATTGCAATCGAAGGATTATCAAACATTGCTGTGAAAAAAATTGAGGATAGAAGAATTGGGTTATCCTATTTAGAAAAATCATCAAGGTATGTAGCTTGGGATAAAAAATTAAATGGTAAATACAAATTTTTTCGTGAGCCAACTTTAATGAAATCACGTTTTGTTGATGACTATCTGGAATCATGTAATTTGGATTTCAACATATATGCAAAGAATGTCCAGCCGATGTTAAAATTCATACGAGAAAATGATCCTATTGAAAATTACAAATTTAAATCACAAGATGGCACTGAAAAGAAAATTTCTAAATTAAAGAATGAAAATGACATAAAATCTGCTAATATGATTTATCGTGCTGCAACGAAAGCAAAGGCATTAGATGTTTTACGTGGACTGTTACCTGCATCAACACTAACTAATGTTGGTATAACTGGAAATGGACGCGCGTTTGAATATCTTATAACAATTCTTTTTAGCTCTGAATTGACTGAAGAAAAACAACTTGGGACTAAAATTAAAAATGAATTGGATAAAATGATCAAATCATTTGTTAGTCGTTCAAATGACAAATATGGAAAGGCATTACAAAAATATTTCAATGACATTAAAAAAATTTCATACAAGGCATCTAGAAATAATATTCGTGGTAAACCAATTCTTGGAAATTGTGTAAAATTAGTAGAATTTGAGCCTGAATTAAGATCAATAAACAGTATTATCACCGCATTAATTTTTGAACAATCTCCTAGCCTTTCATTTGACCAAATTTTTAAAAATGTGAAAAAAATGAGTAAAAAATCAAAAATTAAGATTATTGGGCAGCTAATCAATGCAAGACAAAATAGAAGGCATAGACCCCCAAGAGCCTTTGAAATGACTGGTTACACATTTGATCTGCTAACAAACTTTGGAATGTTTAGAGACCTTCATAGACATCGAGCACTTACACTTGAAAGACAGTTACTTACAACAGATCATGGTTTTGATACACCGAATGAAATCATAGAACTTGGAATCGAAAAAGACTTTGATGATTGTATGTATCTAACCAAATCTGTTTTTCAAAAAATGAGACATAAATTTCCAGAACAATCCCAATACATTGTAAATTTTGCCTACAATTATCCATATTACATGCGCTTTAACCTCCGAGAGGCAACGCACCTAATTGAACTAAGAACAGTACCACAGGGTCATGCAGACTACAGAAAGATTGTACAAGAAATGTATCGCTTGATTAACAAAAAACATCCAACATTATCAAAAATCATGAAATATGTTGATTTGAATCAATATGATTTAGAAAGATTTGAATCTGAGAAACGTACAGAAGAAAAAAGAAAAAAAATTGAATGATAAAGTTTCTAAAACAGATAATGAGTGGAAAAGCCAACTATCATCAGAGGAATATAGTATATGTAGGAAAAAAAATACCGAAGCCCCATTCACGGGAATTTATTTGGACTGTAAAGATAAAGGGACTTACAAATGTACATGCTGCGGTCTAGAACTTTTTTCATCTGAAACAAAGTTTGATTCTGGAACTGGTTGGCCTAGCTTTTCTCAGGCATTAAATAATGATAACATTGAGTTTGTGAAGGACACCAGTTACGGTATGTTAAGGACTGAAGTAAATTGCAAAAAATGTGGTGCACATTTAGGGCATGTTTTTGATGATGGACCGCAACCAACTAAACAAAGATATTGTATTAACTCGGTCTCTCTACGTTTAGATAAGTTAGACTAAATAATCCATTGAGAATTACTATACCATGCGAATAATACTTTGTGGCTTTGGGGTTGTTGGTCAAAGTTTTGCAAAACTACTGGAATCAAGATCTGAAGATTTGTATGCAAGATATGGACTTAAACCAAGAATCGTAGGTGTGTTCGATAGAAATGGTAGCGCGATAGATGCTTCAGGTCTAGATATTAATAGATTAATTGATGTTAAAAAAAAATATAGTTCTGTAAAAAAGTACGCTGATACAAAAAATAGTATTTCAGGAATTGAAATAATTAACGATTTGGAGGCAGAAGTTCTCATTGAGACTACTGAGAGTAACTACAAAGATGCGGAACCTGGAATGACGCATATTGTTAATGCGATGAAACGAGGTATGCATGTTATTTCAGTAAACAAAGGTCCATTGGCACTTGCATTTCCCTCACTGATGGAGATTGCGGCATATAACCAAGTTCTTTTTCGGTTTAGTGGAACAGTTGGTGGTGGTACACCAATTTTAGATTTTGCAAAAAATAGTTTGAGAGGTGAACGAATAGTTTCATTTTATGGTATACTGAATGGTACTACAAACTATATCCTAACCAACATGGCAAATGGTATGTCATTCAATGATGCTCTAGACGATGCTAAACAGAAAGGTTATGTTGAAGCAGATGAATCGCTTGACTTAGATGGTCTTGATGCTGCTGCTAAGCTTGTAATTTTGGCAAACTGGATAATGGGAATGAAAGTTGTAATGTCTGACATTAAAAGAACTGGTATTAGAAAAATAGATAGTGTAGATATAAAACGTGCTGCAGAAAAAAATTCTGCAATTAAATTGATTGCATCATGCAACAAAGAATTGACTGTCGCTCCAAAAGAAATTCCCACTGTTGATCCTTTATGTGTCAGTGGAACATTAAATGCAATTTCATTTACATCGGAACACTCAGGAACACAAACCATTATTGGTCGTGGTGCTGGAGGTATCGAAACAGCCAGTTCTATTTTACGTGATCTAATAGACATAAGAAATGAGAGCACAAAAACTTGAAATCAAATCTAATATCAAAAAGTGAAACCGCTAAAATATTTGAGGCATTAAACACACAATGGAAAATAGAAGTGCCTAAACAAAAAAATGTGAGAACACATCAAATAGATGAAAAAGGAGTTATAATAACTGGTAATGGAGTAACCGCAGTAAAAATAGGTGAAGACATATTGCCTTTTTTGGGCGATGTTCCAATTTTAGAAAAATTTCCATATGTGATAGTTGACATGGGTGCCATCAAGTTCGTATGCAAGGGCGCAAATATAATGAGACCTGGTATTACAAAATTTTCTGATTTTGAAAAGGGAGAGATAGTTTGCATTATAGAAGAATCACAACATAAATTTCTAGCCGTAGGCAAGGCAGAAATGCCAAGTAAACAATTAGATGAAACAAAAAAAGGTGAAGTGATAAAAAATATGCATTATATATCAGATATTTTTTGGGAATCTGAAAAAGAAATAAAATACTAGGAGATGTTTTCAGTAGTTTCTTTAGCGCCGTCTTTATTCACCACTAAAACATCAATGTTATCGCCACTTGCTGAATCCCTCATGCTAGCAGCACGAACTGATTTCACAGCAAGCTCAACAGCTTGTGCTTCAGTAAGATCCTTTTTGAATTGTGGGTCCAAAACGCCTAATGCCATTTCCGCTCCAGTGCCAACAGCAGCATAATCATCAGGTAGAATTGAGCCAAGTGGATCTAAAGTGTATATTGTAGGCTTACCAACTAAACCACCCACAATAACTTGTGTCAATAACGGAAAGAACCTTCTTTCATACATCATGTTTGACATCATTTTTGCGATTGTGTTAGGTGGTACATCTCGTTTAATCTCCATTCTTCTAATTTTAGCCAATGCTGCAATTTGCAATGAAAGAATCTGCATATCCGCAACCAGACCAGCACATGCAGCACCAACATAAGGCGTAATCACAAATGTCTTTTTGGTGGTTTTACTAACTACAAAATTACCATAAGCTATTCTGCGTTCGCTTGCAAAAACCACGCCCTCATTAAATGTAATACCAACAGCTGTTGCACCTGGCATATACATTGCAGTCATGGATCAAGTGGATTTTGAGGAGAATAAAAGTTCTTGCGATAACATATTTACAAAATACTAGCTAGATCTAGCAAAGTTATCTAAGATAAGACACATACATTTCGTGGCTTTTTTTAGTAAATCAATGCGTGTAAACTCGTTTGGAGAATGAATACGTGAAAATACGTACGTAGATCCAATAGCAATTGCTGGTGCCTTCAGAATATTTGTAAATGCATGCATAGGACCAGTTCCAGCACTAGAAATACTCAAAAGATATTTCCCAAATGATCTACGTGCAGCGTCTGTAACATCAGAGACAAACACATGTTGGGGATTTGTCCTTGCCGCAGCTTCACCATGATATATCTTAATTTCAATATCGCCAAATCCTTTACTTCTTAGATGACGTTTTAATCTCATAGCCTGTTTCTTTGGATTCATTTTAGGTACCAGCCTAAAATCAATTTTTACACGTGCCTCAGCTGGTAGAACAGTTTTTGCACCTTCACCATAATATCCGGAAACTATTCCTGCTATATTGCATGTAGGTTCAGCAACCAGAGATTTTTTAACTTCAAGCCCAGTTTTGTTTCCTAAAAATTTCTTAACACCGTATTCCTTTTTGAACTCTTTCTCATCAAATGGAAATGATTTGAGAATTTTAATATCTGATTTGGCAAGAGGTTGTACTTCCTTATACCAATCCTTGATTAAGATTTTCCCTGATGAATCACGCAGTGTTTTTATGGCTTCAACTAAACGCCAAGCAGGATTTTTAATCAATACGGCAAGACTTGAATGCGCATCCATCTTTGATTCCCTCAATGATAATTCAACATACAACAAGCCTTTCATTCCAAGATCTATGATTGGTCTGTTTTTACTATCAACGTGTCCAAATTCCCATATCACTCCATCACATGAAAACTTCTTTCGATATTTTTTTAGATATTCTTCAATGTGAGCACTTCCAGTTTCCTCCTCTCCCTCTATAACAAATTTTACGTTGCATGGAACATCTCCAGTCACCTTTAGAAATGATGCTACAG
>OFDH01000040.1_pt1 | contig 10979 bp, 9 predicted proteins | sample 1520531 | NCBI WGS metagenome assembly OFDH01 (sample SAMEA3696448, study PRJEB22514) | metagenome | biome: water; feature: marine; material: hydrothermal vent | place: Pacific Ocean | collected 2014-08-15 | depth 1539 m | reverse complement strand
GGATCACACTTTCTATATTATTAGCTTCCAGAACGCTCTTGGCAAAATGTACCAAATTCGTTTTAGGAGAACTGTAAACCTTTCGCATAATTGTGCTTATTCCTGGATTTTGTCTTTATAAAGAATGTCTTGATGAAATAGAATATTCATCCTTGATGCAGTCGTAAAAATATCTAAAAACCTGTCATTTCGAGTGAAGTTAGAAATCTTGTATAAGCGACCATTCTAATACCAGTAGTACTTCTCCTTACGACCGAAATGACTGTGTGGATTTCAGACTTTTGCGAAACAATCAAATCTAACTGAGTGATATGAAAGAGCAATACGGCGTAATGGTCTGTGGACACGGAAGTCGAGATACAGGAGCAGTTGAAGAATTTCAAGCGGTCGCGCAGGGACTTAAAGAACGACTGCCGCAATATGAAACGGATTGGGGATTTTTGGAATTTGCAACTCCAGTGATTCGTACAGGTTTGGATGCGTTGAGGGCCAAAGGTATTCGCAAGGTCCTGGCGGTTCCCGGAATGCTGTTTGCGGCAGGTCACGCAAAAAACGATATACCTTCCGTATTAAACGCCTACCAAGCACAAAATCCGGAATTGGAAATTTCGTATGCGAGGGAATTGGGAATCGATCTCAAACTGATTCGTGCAGCCGGTGAACGTGTTGAAGATGCTTTGCAGAAAGCCGGAGACGGGGTTTCCCGTGAGGATACTTTGCTCGTAGTTGTTGGACGTGGGGCATCTGATCCGGACGCAAATTCTAATGTGGCAAAAGTGACCCGGATGCTTTGGGAAGGACTTGGACTTGGATGGGCGGAAACGGCTTATTCCGGAGTGACTTTTCCCTTGGTGGAGCCGGGACTGGAACACGCGACCCGTTTGGGTTACAAACGGATAGTAGTTTTCCCGTATTTTTTGTTTACCGGAATTCTCGTTCAACGAATTTACCATTACACTGACATTGTGGCAGCCACACATCCGGAAATAGAATTCATCAAAGCTTCTTATCTTAACGATCATCCGCTGGTTTTGGACACATTTGCGGAGCGGGTTGAAGAAATCAGAAATGGTGAAAACAACATGAACTGCCAGCTTTGCAAATACCGGGAGCAGTTTTTGGGTTTTGAAAATGAAGTTGGTCTGCGCCAGGAAAGTCATCATCACCACGTTGAAGGAGTTGGAACAGGGACGGACGAAAGCTCAAATGCGGTCGAGGATGCACATTCTCATGTTCACGAACATTCACACGATCATAACCACAACCATGGACACCATCCATACCCACATGCAGATCATCCTTTGGGTCCTGTAACTTTGGAAGAAAAATCTGGAAAGTCTGGTGCCGAATGACAGGGGATTATCTTCGAGATCCGAAAGAAATTTATCGTCAATCATTTGCAACAATCCTCAAGGAAGCGGATTTATCAAAACTACCGGAAGATATTGCTGACCTCACAGTACGTTTAATTCATGCCTGCGGAATGCCGGATATTGTGGAGGATCTGGTTTTTACTCCGGACGCCGCACAAGCAGGATATGCCGCACTGCTTAAAGGCGCTCCTGTTTTGTGCGATTCCAGGATGGTGGCAGAAGGAATTATTCGTTCGCGTCTGTCTGCAAATAACGAAGTTAAATGTTGGAATAACCATCCGGAATGTGCTCCACTTGCAGACAAAATGGAAACAACACTCTCAGCGGCAGCAGTGGAATTTTGGAGGCCACAACTTGCCGGTGCAGTTGTAGCCGTAGGCAATGCACCAACAACTCTGTTTCGGTTGCTGGAAATACTAGCAGAAGGAGTAGAACCTCCAGCTGTTATTTTTGGATTCCCCGTTGGTTTTATCGGTGCTGCGGAATCAAAAGAATTGCTCGTAAAACAATGCGGGGGAGCCGTGCCTTTTTTGACACTATCCGGACGACGCGGCGGCAGCGCAATGGCAGCGGCGGCGGTTAATGCTTTAGCAAAGAAAGTTGAAATATCTGTGGCTAATAACATTAATATTCAGAGTTAAAATGCCTGATATTTCAAAAAAATGGCTGTGTGTAATTGGAATTGGTGAAGACGGCTGGGACGATTTATCTGCCGATGCACGTGACTTGCTCTATGAATCGGAAATCGTGCTTGGCGGAGAGCGTCATCTGAAGATGCTTCCGAAAGACTGGGAAGGAGAACGTATCGTTTGGTCTTCACCGATACGCGAGGCAGTTTCAAAAATAGTCAGTTGGCGACCAGAGGACTCTGCAAGCGTTCAAAAAGTAGCGATCATGGCTAGTGGGGACCCGTTGTGTTATGGAATTGCAACCAAATTGTTGCGGCATTTGCCGATTGAAGAAATCTGGATCAAGCCTGCGTTGACCACTTTTTCGCTGATGTGTTCACGAATTGGTTGGTCACTTCCGGATGTTGAAACACTGACGATTCACGGTCGTCCAGTTGAGATGCTGCATCCATTCGTGCAGCCAGGGGCAAAATTACTCGTCCTCAGTAAGGGTGAAGAAAGTCCGGAACAAGCAGCAAAACTGCTTTGCGCAAGAGGCTTTGGCAAAAGCATAATAACGGTTTTGGAGCATCTAGGCGGCAGGAAAGAGAGGCAATTTTCAGGACCAGCTGACTCATGGAATCATCCGGAAGGTGCTGCATTGAACGCCATGGCCATTGAGTGCATTCCAGAAAGTAACGCAACCATCCTCAGTAGAATTCCAGGACTTCCAGACGAAGCATTTTTTCACGACGGACAACTGACAAAGCGCGAAATTAGGGCCGTTTCACTATCACGTTTGATGCCGGTAGTCGACCAAGTTTTGTGGGACGTTGGCGCAGGTTGCGGTTCGGTAGCAATTGAATGGATGCGTACAAGCCCTCGCTGTCGAGCAGTTGCTATTGAAAAATCGAAGTCTCGTTTGAAACTGATTGAACAAAACTCTCAAGAGTTGGGCGTGCCAATGCTGCAGATAATTTCCGGAAGTGCACCGGAAGTTTTGGCGGATTTACCTGCGCCGGACGCGGTTTTCATTGGCGGAGGTCTTTCCTCTGGGAATTTGCTGCAGACCTGCTGGAATGCCCTCAAACCCGGAGGTCGCTTAGTCGCCAATGCGGTTACGCTTGAAGGCGAACAAAAATTGTTGCAGTGGCAAAATGAAAATGCCGGAAAGTCCGGTGCTAGTGGTGATTTAACACGACTTAGTATTTCTCGTGCTGAAAAAATTGGAAATTCCAGGGCTGGAAAGAGATGCGTTCTGTGATTCAACTTGCTGTTATTAAAAAATATTAATTAAGTAAAACCAACCTCTGTGTCCTCTGTGGTGAAAAATAAATCAGGAACCCTTTACGGAATCGGTGTGGGGCCGGGAGACCCGGAACTGCTAACCCTCAAAGCTCACCGCCTGATCAACGAATGCGATGTTTTGGCTTATCCGGCTCCGGAAGTTGGTGACGGGCTAGCTTTGCAAATTGTAAGTCCGTTGTTGACCAATGATCCAGATTTGTTTCCACTTCGGTTGCCGATTGCAGTCTCTCCTTTTCCGGCACAACAAGCTTACGATCAAGCAGCAAAAATATTGGAAATTCCGCTGGAATCAGGAAAATCAGTAGCCGTGATTTGCGAAGGCGACCCATTCTTTTATGGTTCGTTTATGTATTTGTTTGAGCGGCTTGCAACAAAATTCAAGACTGAAATAGTTCCCGGAGTTTCTTCGCCGATGGCTTGTGCGGCTGTATTAAAAACACCACTTGTTTCACGCAACGAAATTTTAACTATATTGCCTGGTCCTCTTGAAGAAAAAGAACTTGAGCAGCGTTTGTTAGACACCGATTCTGCAGCAATTATGAAAGTTGGAAGACACCTGCCTAAAATTCGGAGAGTCCTTCGGCACTTGAGACTCGAGCATTGTGCGCAATATGTGGAACATGCCACCATGCATAATCAGCAAATCATTCCAATTGAAAATCTAGAAGCACAAAAAGTCCCCTATTTCTCAATGATTCTCGTTCACAAAAATACGGGTTACTCAAGCAATGGTGTTAAATGAGTCAGCAAATTGCAGCATTTTTATTAGGAATTAGTGCTTTTCCCGTTGCAAAAAAAATAGCTGCAGAGCTTGGTGCAGAACTCCATGGAAAGGCAGATCGTATTTCACAGGTAAGTTCTGAACCAGAAGCTGATGTTTTTTTTACTGACGCGATGGAGCATCTGTCGACTTTGTTTAGCGAAGGTGTAGCAATTGTCGGTGTTTGTGCTTCAGCAGTTTTGATTCGCGGAGTGGCAGGATGTTTACAAAACAAACTCAACGAGCCCCCTTTGATAGCAGTGGCAGAGGACGGAAGTGCTGTTGTACCTTTGCTGGGAGGACATCACGGAGCAAATGATTTAGCGCATCAAATAGCGGATATTTTGGGAATATCTCCGGCCGTCACTACTGCCGGCGATTTACGTTTTGGAATAGCACTAGACGAACCTCCGGAAGGTTTTGTGTTGAGCAATCCGGAAGACGTGAAGCATTTCACGGCCGAACTGTTATCAGGGGAATACGTTTCGTTGTCTTCAGGAGACAAACCGGCAGCCCCGGATTACATGCCGGGGTTTTACAAATGGTTGCGGATAGCCGGATGCCTTTTTCGGAGAATGCAAAGCTACGGATTTCACTGGCCGCAAAACCAATTTCCGGAAATGCAGAACATCTGGTTTTTCAAATCGCACCTGATTTTTCGGTAAAGAACATTGCGGTTGGTGTGGGATGCGAGCGCGGAACTGACCCGGAAGAATTGATTACGCTGGTCCGGAACACCTTACATGAAAATGATATTTCTCCGGAAAGAGTGGCGGTCGTAGTTTCGCTTGATCTCAAAGCAGATGAACCGGCGGTTCATGCTGTAGCAAAAAATTTAGAATGTTCCGTTCGTTTTTTTGACGCGGCTACTTTGGAAGCACTAACTCCGAAATTAAAGAATCCTTCAGAAATTGTTTTTCAGGAAGTTGGATGTCACGGAGTGGCGGAGGGTGCAGCACTCGCGGCTGTTGGCGATTCCGGAATCTTGCTGGTACCGAAAGTCAAATCCTCCGGAATGTCCGGTGCAGGGAGGGCCACTTGCGCTATTGCAGAGTCGGCTGAGTTTTTGGATCCGCAAATGATTGGACGGGCGCAGGGAACTTTGTTCATTGTAGGTACAGGTCCGGGAACACCGCAGTGGCGTCTACCGGAAAGTGAAAAAATGCTCCGGAAGGCAACTGACTGGGTTGGTTATGGACTCTATCTGGACTTGATTTCTGATTTGCACAACGGTCAAAAACAGCACCGTTTTGATTTGGGCCAGGAAGAAGTGCGTGTTCGTCATGCTTTGAAACTGGCAGCGCAAGGCAAAACGGTAGCTTTGATTTCATCCGGAGATCCTGGGATTTATGCAATGTCTTCGCTGGTTTTTGAATTGCTTGAAACCGGAAAGTCTGGTGCCTCCGCAAAGTCCTGTGCCAAGGATAATTCTGTCGCCGAATGGCAACGGATTCATGTTGAAGCCACTCCCGGAATTTCTGCTTTGCAGGCAGCAAGCGCTCGGATTGGTGCTCCGCTCGGACATGATTTCTGCACAATTTCTCTCTCAGATTTACTCACGCCGTGGGAAACGATTGAACGCCGAATTCGCGCCGCTGCAGAAGGAGATTTTGTGATTGCTTTTTATAATCCGGTTTCACGCCGCCGCACTACGCAACTGGTTCGGGCACAGGAGATATTGATGCAACATCGATCTGGGAATACACCGGTCATTTTAGCCCGGAACCTTGGTCGTGATGAAGAAAAAGTTCAAACTGTTTCGTTGGAAAACTTGGATCCAGCACAGGTTGATATGCTGACAGTGGTTTTGGTAGGATCAAGTCAAACCCGCCTATTAGAATTGCCAAACGGTGAAGTCAAGGTTTTTACTCCACGTGGATATGATCAAAAATCTAAAAACTAAAAACAGTAAATCATAAATAGAATGACAGTACACTTTATCGGAGCAGGTCCGGGAGCGCCGGATTTGATTACCATTCGTGGACGTGACTTAATCGCAAAATGTACGGTATGTCTTTATGCAGGCTCGCTGGTTCCGGAAGAAGTGGTAGCTTTTGCTCCGGCGAGTGCGTTGGTGCTGGACACGGCGCCGCTGAATTTGGAAGAAATAATTACGGAAATACAAACAGCACATGAGGCCGGAAAAGATGTGGCACGTGTGCATTCCGGAGACCCGTCAATTTATGGAGCCACTGCCGAACAAATGCGGCGGCTGGACGAGTTGGATATTCCGTATGATGTGACACCCGGTGTACCTGCGTTTGTGGCGGCGGCTGCCGAATTAAAACAGGAATTGACCTTGCCGGAAGTAAGTCAAACCATCATCGCCACGCGAACCACCATGCACGCTTCAGCCATGCCGGAAGGCGAAGATCTGGCAAAACTGGCTGCGAGTCGTGCGACTTTGGCCATTCATTTATCCGTGCGAAATCTCAAGTATGTTCAACATACTCTGATACCACATTACGGAGAGGATTGTCCGGTGGTGATCGCCTATCGAGTGACGTGGCCGGATCAGCAATTCATCCACGGAACATTGGCCAACATTCGAGAAAAACTTCGTAAATCCAAAATCAGCCGCACCGCACTGATTTTAGTCGGTCGAGTTTTTGATGCAAAAAATTTTCGTGACAGTGCTCTTTATGATCCGCAGCATGTACACGTGTTAAGGCCAAAGAAAAAATCAGTAAAAAAATGATGGGAATTATTGGTGTTCACTTCGGTTTGTTTTAAATTTTTCTTTCTGACACTTTGTAATCAAACTTTCCTCAACTCACCTGTTTTCATCTCTCTTCCAAAAACTTGAAGCATGAGTTCCCTGATTCACCAGCTCAATCTTTTTTTTGAAGTTCTGCCGGAACGGCTGCATCGCTGGCGATGGTGGGTGTTGCTGTTGTACGTGATCCTTATGTCCTTTCTGGCGGCTGGGATTCCGCGATTCGCTTTCACCTGGGCTAATGAGGATATGTTTGCGAAGGATGATCCTGTTCAGATTTCTCAGGATAAAATAAGGGAGCTCTTTGGAGGTACAGTTATTCTTGGCATGGCCTACAGACCCGTCGACGGAGATCTTTTTTCTGAAAGAAGTCTGGGTGCCCTGCAGAACATCCATAAGGTGCTTGATGAAGAAGCTACCAACGGCGCGGACAATCCGGATAATTCATTTGGCCTTCTGTCCGAAGTGGAATCCCTGATCAATACCACCTACATCGAAGTTGAAGGAGACAGTATCCGTTTCCGGGATTTCATTGGTGAAAACCTGCCTCAAAGTCCGGAACAGAGCAGGTTGCTGCAGGGGCAGGCCTTCAAAGAACCTGAGTATCCGCGTGTTCTTTTTTCGGATAACATGAAGTATGGAATGCTGGTGCTGCGGACTAACTTAAATGCCATTCCGCTTGTAGATGATGAGCTTGACCTGCTGGAAGGATTTGTCGAAAACGAGATTGAAGAACAAGACGAACAGAAGCCACAGTTTGTAAAGCATGGTCTGGAGGAATATGCAGATTTTGAAAAACAGATCTGGAACCTCCTGAGTGAAGAAAGGTTCCGCAAGGATCTCGTGTTCATGCATCCCAGCTGGGGTGCATTCTATCAGAACGACGTCTGGGCAGTTGAATATCAGCGGGCACTGGTCATCTCACTCCTCTTAAGTCTTCTGCTGACATATCTGTTGCTGGGTTCACTACGAGCGGTGATCTGGCCGATCATTATCTTTGTGTCAAGCATTGTTGGTATTCTAGGACTGGCAGGCTGGACAGGATGGCCCATCGATCTTTCACTTTACATTGCATTCGGACTGGTCAGCGTTGCCGCAATTGCCGACGTGGTACACGTAATGTCCGGCTACCTGTTTTTTCATCAGCAGGGACAGCATCACAGAGAAGTAATGCGTTCTGTTTTCAGCAAAACTGCACTGGCCTGCCTGCTGACCAGCATAACTACTGCCATCGGTATCATGTCTCTCTTTTTCATCAAGCTGCGGGTGATACAGACGATGGGACTGCTGGGAGGTATCGGGGTGATCTTTGCTTTCGTGCTGACAATTATTTTACTTCCTGTCCTGTTGAACTGGTTTCCTCCGCGACCTTCCATAACCGCCAAAAAACCTAAAGTCACCATGATTCTGAGTTTTGTGCAGGGCCTGCTGAAGGGGGTTAATAAACTTAGTTTTAATTATCCTAAATTCGTGATTTTCTTTTTTGCTGCCAGCGGTATTTTGCTGATATTGGGTATCTTACGAATTGAAATTGATACAGTATTTTCTGAATATTATTCGCCTGAATCACCGGTTCGCCAAACTATCAATCTGATGGATGAGCAGTTTCTTGGGGTTGGTAACATGGAAATCCTGATTGAAACTGAAACTGAAGGAGCTTTCCGGGATCCAGAAGTACTTCTTACACTTGAATCAGTTAAACAATGGCTTCAGACAGTTTATCCGGAACTGGTGACTCATAACTGGACGCTTAACAACCAGCTCAAGCAGACTCATCGAAAGCTGATGGATAACAGAGAGGAGGCCTATACGATTCCCGAGGATCCGGATCTTGTGTCACAATTGCTGGTGCTTATTGAAGGAGGGGATTATGAAGATCTGGAACGCATGGTTTCACTGGATTACAGCAATGCGAGAATGAGTGTTTCACTGAAAACCATTGGATCGAAAAAATCTGTTGAACTTCTGAAAGTTATCCAGCCCGAGGTCGAACGGATTCTCGTTCCTCTAAAGGAAAAATATCCTGGGCTTAAGATGACAGTAACCGGTGGTATCGGTGCCTGGGCCCGTATTTTTGACGCAATCAGCTGGTCTCAGATACGCAGTTTTGGATTGGCATTTATGATCATTTCGTTGATTATGGTTGGCATTTTCGGATCACTGAAACTCGGACTGGTGGCAGTTGTGCCTAATACATTCCCGATGTTGACCGTATTTGGACTGATGGGCTGGTTTGGTTTTAAATTGGACACTACCACTCTGTTGACAGCACCGATTATCATAGGAGTTGCAGTGGACGATACTATTCATTTTATCACGCACTACCGACTATCAGTGCTCCGCGGAGCAAGCATTAACGAAGCAATCCAATCCACTCTCAGCGAAGTCGGACAGGCGATTGTTTTCACCACGCTGATACTAATGACCATTTTCGTTTGCTTCATCATGGTCAGTCACGTTGGAGTTTCACGTTTCAGCATTCTTGCTGTTATCTCCATTTTTTCAGCCCTGATTGCCGATTTATTGCTTTTGCCGGCACTATTTCGAGTTTTACAAGTACGGTATTAGATTTTTGAATTCACATATTGATCTGATGAATTAACTGTATAGTTCAAGCTTAAAACATGATTATTTCATAATGTGCTGTGTCTAAGTACAAAGTTCATCACCTCAGCAACTGTACTGCAAACATCTGATGGTTTAAGCTGCGGTCTTTCCATAATCAAAACAGGAATTTCCATTTTCCTTGCAGCTTCAATTTTTGCGTAGGTTGATTCGCCGCCGCTGTTCTTGGTGACAAGCAGGGTGATGGCATGTTGGCGAAACAGGTTGAGTTCGTTTTCCAAAGTGAATGGTCCCCGCTCCTGCAAAAAAGTCGCATCCGACCAAGCGGAAATCGCGGTGGCGGATTTATCGAGTTTCGGAACATCCACTGTACGCACCACAAAATTACATCTTTTACATTGCTCAAAAAGCTCTAAACCTCGATTCCCAGTCGTCAAAAAAACTGTGGCCCCTGATAAATCGGAGTTCGAAATTTCAAATTCGGTTTTTAAATATTCAGCGGCTACTGCCAAATCCGGAACCTCGATCCACTGATCTCCGGGTTGTTTCACCCAGGGTGGGCGGGTCATGCGCAAAAAGGGTATTTGGAGTTCCGTTGCCGCCGCGAGTGCATTTTCACTGATTTGTGCGGCATAGGGATGGGTGGCATTGACAAGTAACGAAATTTTTTCCTGCAGCAAATAATTTTGCAGTCCAGACTTACCGCCCGTACCATTTGTATCGGAAAAGCCTCCGATCCGTACTTCTCCTGCAGGTTGTCTCGGATGTTCGGTGACTCCGGCCAGAGAACTGATGACAGTCAACTGTTCCGGAGAAAATTGCGAAACCAGGCGCTCAGCCAGTTCGTAGGCTTCACGTGTCCCACCCAGGATCAGGAGTTTTTCAGGCATTGTTTTCGGCCTCTCCAACGAGTTCCCCTTGGAGCTTTGCACCGGATGTTCTGGAAATCACTAGAATATTGATTTGAGTTTCTGTTTTACGTAACGCTTTTCGAACAACAAAACAGGCTTGTTCTGCGATTCTATCCGCAAGCGGCAGTCCTGCGTTTTGTGCCAGATTAAGGACTTCATTCGCAGTGTTGGCAGTTTTGGTTTTCTCACATAGTTTTTCATTTGCACCAAGTCTTTTCAGTTGTTCCGCCAATTGTAAAAAATCCACCTGACTTCGCCCAGAGTGTAAATCAAGATGACCTTGTGCCAACTTGGTGAGTTTCCCAAATCCACCTCCGATAGTGAGTTTCGGCAAAGGATGTTTTCGAAAATAATTAAGTAAGCCGCCCACAAAATCTCCCATATCAAGCATGGCTTCGTCCGGAAGTCTGTAATGGTTTTGCACTAATTTTTCGCTGGTGGAACCGGTACATCCGGCGACGTGCTGCATTCCGTTTGCCCGGGCGACATCAATTCCACGATGAATAGAATGAATCCAGGCGGAACAGGAATAAGGAATGACAATGCCGGTTGTGCCCAAAATCGAAATTCCTCCTAAAATGCCGAGTCGTGGGTTCCACGTTTTTTTAGCTAATTCTTCACCACCGGAAACGGAAATCGTCAGTACAATGTCTCCGGAATGATTAAATGTTTCAGCAATTTCTGAGACAACAGCGCACATCATTTGCCGGGGAACTGGATTGACTGCCGGTTCTCCGA
>OFDH01000036.1_pt1 | contig 11306 bp, 9 predicted proteins | sample 1520531 | NCBI WGS metagenome assembly OFDH01 (sample SAMEA3696448, study PRJEB22514) | metagenome | biome: water; feature: marine; material: hydrothermal vent | place: Pacific Ocean | collected 2014-08-15 | depth 1539 m | reverse complement strand
CACCAATTATGGTTATCATATTTTGCACTTAGATTTTTGATAATTAAATCTATGTAGCCGAGTAAACATTAAACAGAATTTATAAGCATTTTAAAGAATTTAGTTTTATGGTATTTGTTATTGATGCACAGGTTGCCGGCATTTCTGGCGATATGTTACTTTGTAGCCTTGTAAATATTGGTGCAAACAAATCAAAGATCATAGATGGAATTCGTAGCGCTGAATCATTATGTAAAGACGTTAAAGTGAAAAAGATAGATTTTGTGGAAGTGAAAAAAAATTCATTACAAGCAACTGAATTACTATTAGAAATAGATGATGATGTGCATGAAAGAAAAGGCATAGAGATAAAGGAAATAATTGCAAAATCTGCGGGACAATTAAAAATTTCTGAAAGTGCAAAAACTTTTGCTGTAAAATCTATTGAAACTCTCATACACGCAGAATCAAAAATTCACGGTGAACCGGAAGACTCGGTGCACTTTCATGAGGCAGCAAGTTTTGATACAGTTGTAGATCTATTAGGAACTGCTATTGCTCTAGATGATTTGGGTTGTTTTGACGATGATATAGTTGTCACACCTGTAGCTATAGGAGGCGGCACAGTAACTTTTTCTCATGGTACTAGTTCTAATCCTGCCTATGCAATTTTAGAAATATTTAGAGAATCAGGAATTATTACAGTAGGCGGAAATGTAAAGGAGGAACTCACAACTCCTACAGGAGCTAGCATGTTAGTTAATCTGGTTAAGGAATGCTCTGAATTTTATCCACCTATGAAAATTCAATCTATTGGTTACGGTGCAGGCCAGAAAGATTTTGAAGGATTTTCAAACGTATTGAAAATAGTTAGAGGAGTAGCATCCACTAAACTTCAACTTGACACAGTAAAAATACTTGAAACAAATGTTGATGATGTATCTGGTGAAGTTCTTGGAAACATGATTGAAAAAATAATGGCGCATGGTGCAAAGGATGTAACAATATCTTCTGCAATCACAAAAAAAGGTCGCCCTACAAATTTAGTATCTGTTATTTGTGATTCTGATACTATGAATTCTATTATGGACTTGTTGGTTACTGAAACTGGAACACTTGGTGTAAGAGTAAGAACTTCTGAACGATACATTGTTCCTAGAGCTGTTAAAACGCTATCTGTGAATATTCAGGGACAAAGTTTTGATGTCAGATATAAAATCAGAGATCTAAATAACGGTTCTCACTTCAAAATTGAATCTGATGACATCAAAGAAATTTCCGGTGTTCTTAGTATTTCGTTTAAAGAGACAGAAGAATTACTCAATCAAGAAATTAGGAAAAAACTATGAAAGCACAACTTACTAAACTGCTAAATTGGTTTGATGACAAAAACAGTGTACTTGTAGCACTTTCAGGTGGCGTTGATAGTGCTTTAGTTGCTTATTCTGCTTATGCAAAATTAGGCAAATTGGCTATTGCAGTAACTGCTGATTATAAGACACTTGCCCAAGAAGAATTAGAATATGCAAAAAAAATATCTTCAGAGATTGGAATCAAGCATATAGTAATAGAATACAATGAGCTTGATAACGAAAGTTTTGTTAAAAATGATAACAACAGATGTTTCTATTGCAGAAGCGAACTTTCACAGCATCTCTTGCAAGTTGCAAAAGAATTTGAATCTGATATGATTGTAGATGGTACCAATATTGATGACTTGGGAGATTACCGTCCAGGAGTACTTGCACTACGTCAAAATGGAATTAGAAGTCCATTAGCAGAAGCTGGATTTTCCAAAAAAATGGTAAGAGAAGCAGCTAAAATGGTTGGTCTGTCAGTTTATGATAAACCCTCTAACTCATGTCTTGCATCACGCATTCCTTGGGGACAAAGTGTTACTGCTGAAAGATTGGCAAGAATTGAAATTGGGGAAAAAATTGTCAAGCAACTCACAGGAGCTAAGCAGGTACGTGTCAGAGACATGGATGGTATAGCAAAAATTGAGGTTGGCGTAGACGAATTATCTTTACTTGAAAACAATTTGGTATTACAAAAAATCAAGGAACAACTAAAACTGATAAGCTTTGAGGATGTTTCTATAGATCCAGAAGGCTACAGGTCTGGAAAAATTAACGTGATAACTAATTGATTTATCTTGATAATGCTGCTTCAACTGCGGTACACCCAGAAGTGGTTAAGGAGATGATACCATATTTTGACGTACAATATGGCAATCCATCATCAATTCATCAATTTGGCAGGAAGGCAAAGAATGCAATACAAAAAGCACGAAAACAAGTTGCTGCACTTATTGGTGCTGAACCAGACGAAATTCTATTTACCTCAGGTGGAACTGAATCAAATAATACAATTTTGTATGGTATTCCAAAACTCCAAGGGTCACACCTTGATCAGAATCATATCATAACATCATCAATAGAGCATGAGGCAATTTTACAACCATGTAAAGAATTTGAAAACATAGGAATCAAGATTACATATCTTCCAGTTGATGAACATGGGATTGTAGATCCTAATGATATTGCCAATTCAATAAATTCACAAACAGTTCTTGTTAGTATCATGCTTGCAAACAATGAAGTAGGTACAATACAACCGATTAAAGAGATATCAGAAATTTGTAAAAAATATCAAATACCATTACATACGGATGCCGTTCAAGCAGTGGGTAAGGTTCCAATCAATGTAAAAGAACTAGGTGTTGATGCGTTATCAGTTTCTTCACATAAAATTAATGGTCCCAAGGGCATCGGAGCATTATTTATAAAAAAAGGTTTGAGAGTATCTCCTCAAATTTTAGGGGGAGGTCAGGAGAATGGGATGCGTTCAGGTACTGAAAATGTTGCTAGCATTGTGGGATTTGGTAAGGCATGTGAGATTGCAAAAGAAAGATTAAACGAAAACATTTCTCACTTTCAAACCCTTCACTCTTCAATGCTCTCAAGAGTAATCAAAGAAATACCTCATGTAAAACTTAATGGCCATTCTGAAAAAAGAATTTTCAATAACATTCATCTTACATTTATGGGAGTAAACGGTGAAGACTTGATCATAAAGTTGGATGAACATGGCATTGCTGCATCAACTGGTTCTGCATGTTCAATGCATACTCAAAAAGCATCACATGTATTGCAAGCCATGGGTTTCAATCATGAGCAGATAACCGGTTCGTTACGTATGTCATTTGGATATTTGAATACGTTAGATGAAGTCGATCAGACAATAGATGTTTTAAAAAAAGTTGTAACCGAACTACGAAGTGTTTCTCCCTATAAAACAAAATATAATTTTTGAATCTAATTATATCTAACAGAAAACCTGCTTTTAGAAATTATAATTGCTGATGATACTGCCACAACTAAAATTATAATCACTATACTTCCAAATTCAGGAATTACATATGTGCCTATTACTTCAACCCACTTGTCACCTTCTTCTAATGGGATACGTATAGTTCTATAATCAGAGCTAGTAGCAATTTCTTCATATTCAACCTGTACAAAATCTTCCGGCTCGTTATTTTCTTTACTGATCAAAATTATGAAAGTATTATTTTCACCATCGCTTTGAGCGTCAAAACTTTCTTTAGGTAATTTTAGAATTAAGTTACCATTGCTATTCATTGTAGTTTCTACGAGAAGTGAGTAGCGATCCAGGTTCATGTCTATCCCTGTAACATCACCCCCCCTTATCGTATATCCTACATCAAAAGTTCCCGAATTTGGAATCTGAACAGGAAAAACTGCAGAACTTTTATCAATCACCTGACTAAAAAATTCAAATGTTGTTTCTGCAATTTGAGTTGAAGTATATTGTACCCTAATTGTGTATGTGCCCTCTTCTTTCCATTGCTGTCCCACAGCATTGAAACTTTTGACAAACGTTCCATCTTGGGCAACTATAACTTGGGCAACATCAACCAAATTTGATTTATAATAGATTTGTATAGTTAGAGGCATATTTTCAAAAATTGTGTTAACAGCGCCAAAAATCACTACGTAGTCTCCACTATAGTATATGTTATTGGAAGTTGATAGTGATATCTGGTCTACTGCCTCTGCAGCATTAAAGACCATACCAATAGCAAACGTGAGAGTAAGCATAATACAAAAAACTCTACTATTATACATGACCAACTTAAATTCGAATTCTATATTTCCTTTACTGATTTCATTATAGAAATAAAAAGATGAATTTTAGTACCTTGGTACCAAACTTAGTCTTGTCTTTGCGGTGACCACGATTATTGATACAATTGCTACTGCGAGTATCATTGCGGCGATTACACCAAATTCTGGAATAACATGTCCGTCTACAATTTCAACGTCGGCAGATGTCTGATAATTTGACGCTGCTCCTTGATGTGCAGAAATTGTATACATTCCATCTTGACTCCATAATGCTCCACCAGTTTCAATTGTTGTCATAAAGCTACCACCTGAAGGAGATATCTGAGATACTGAAACAACATTTCCATTTGGTGCTGTTACCTTAAGAGTAATGTCTCCATTTCTGTCAGTTGTTCCACTTACGTCAATTGTAGTAGAACCTTCTACGCCACCAGCACTTAGTGTTAATCCACCTGCTGCTACTGCCGCTGTTTCTTCTTCTGCTGCTGCAGCAAGCTGATTGCTTACTGATGCAGATGAATCTGAACTTCCACCTGAAACATCAACGGAAACATTTAGGCTGTACTTACCAGATGATCCTTGGTTTGCTGCAATTTTATAGCACCATCATCCGAGGCGCTTACGTTGAATGTTGTAGAGAAGCTACCACCTGAAACAGATAATTGATCAACTTGAACTATGTTACCATTAGATGCTGTTATTACCACAGTCACGTCTTGATCATTTCTGTCAGTTGTTCCACTTATGTCACAACTTGAACCAGAACAATCTGCAGACAGTGACATGCCGCCTCCTGCCGCATAGGCATTTTGACCTATGGCAGAAACAGACATAATAGTTAGTGCAAGAAACACTATCGAAAGTGATGTCATCGTATATCTACGAGAATTCATTATTCTAGCCTTAGAATGTGTCCTATTTATGTTTCTTCATTCTTTGCGTATACGAATTTATTCTAAATGATGAAACTATCAAAGTCTTAATTTTGTTTGATTACATCTACCTTCGTTTTCCAAATATTTTCTTATTATATTGAAAAATGGATCGGATGAATCACAAAATCGATAATTTTTCCAAAAAATTCCGAGTAAATATATATTAACCCAAAGCCGGTTTTTGCTGTTTGTGTTGCTTATTTTTATCCCCAATTGATATTATACTCGGAGGTTTTTATGATGGTAACTAAAAAGCACCTAACTCTAGCACCTGATCATATCTATGTCCCAAAACATGAGGTAATGACAAAAAAGGAAGCTGAAGAGGTGTTAGAAAAGTATCATTGTAAGGCAACTGAATTACCGTTAATTTTTGGCACTGATCCAGCTATTGTTGGACTTGGCATAAAACCTGGCGATATGATAAAGATTACCAGAAAAAGTGCAACTGCCGGAGAAAGTTTCTATTATAGATATGTGGTTGAAGTATGACTGATTCTGCAAACAAGCGTTGGCCTATAATTCAGGATATTTTATCTAGAGAGGGAGTTGCTAAACAACATCTTAACTCATTTGATGAATTTTTAAAAAAAGGACTGCAGGACATTATTAACGAAATCAATCACATAGATATTGAAAATGCTGAATATCCATACAAAATTCAACTAGGCAGAATTCAATTTAAGCAACCAAGAATGATGGAGCTTGATGGTTCTGTTACACACATTACTCCTGTAGAAGCACGTCTACGCAATGTTTCATATGTTGCACCCTTGATGCTGGAAGCACATGTTATTGAGGATGGAAAAACTCTAGAAACTAGATTCATTCACATTGGTGATATACCTGTAATGGTAAAATCAGAATCTTGTATTTTACGAAGTTTTACACAACAAAAACTAATTGATTATGCAGAAGATCCAGAGGATCCTGGGGGCTACTTCATCATTAATGGTTCTGAACGAGTGATAGTTGGATTAGAAGATTTGTCATACAACAAAATTATTGTGGACGCTGAAAAAGTTGGCGGTAAAAAAGTATTCAAAGCAAAGGTATATTCCTCAATTGTTGGTTATCGCGCAAAACTGGAGTTAGTGCTGAAAGAGGATGGACTTATTGTTGCAAGGATACCGGGCTCACCTGTTGATATTCCAATAATTACTTTGATGCGTGCTCTTGGATTAGAATCAGATAAAGAAATTGCATCGGTGATATCTCTGAATGATAACATACAAAATGAACTTGAGAGTTCTTTTGAAAAAACAGATATTACAACATCAAAAGATGCTATTGTATACATCAGTAAAAGAATAGCACCTGGCATGTTGGAAGAATTTCAAATTAAGCGCGCGGAAACACTATTGGATTGGGGTTTACTTCCACACTTAGGTAAGCAACCTGATAACAGAAAAGAGAAAACACAGTTTTTGGGTGAGGCTGCCTGCAAATTATTAGAGTTAAAACTTGGATGGATTCAACCAGACGACAAAGATCATTATGGCAACAAGGTTGTCAAGTTTGCAGGGCAGATGTTGGCTGATTTATTCAGAACTGCGTTTAGGAATCTGGTACGAGATATGAAATATCAACTTGAACGTTCTGGCCAAAAAAGAGGAATCAATGCTGTTAGTGCAGCTATTCGTCCTGGTATAATATCTGATAAACTCAATAACGCTATAGCAACAGGAAACTGGGGACGTGGAAGGGTTGGAGTTACACAATTACTTGACAGAACAAATTACTTGTCTACTATAAGTCATCTACGACGTGTACAATCACCTTTGAGCAGAACTCAACCCAATTTTGAAGCAAGAGATTTACATTCTACACATTTTGGAAGGATCTGTCCAAGTGAAACACCAGAAGGATCTAATTGTGGCTTGGTTAAGAATTTGGCTTTATCTGCGATAATTTCTGTAAGTGTATCTTCAGAAGAGGTTGTTGAAAAAATGTATGAGTTTGGAACGGCTCATTTCTCAGAAGTTAAAGACTCGGTAAAAAAGGATGGGGCTAGAATTTTTGTTGATGGAAAATTAATTGGTTATCATAAAGATGGAGAAAAATTAGCAAATTCTTTACGTGAACTACGTAGATCTTCTAAGATTCATCCACATGTTGGGATATCTATACATATACCAGAACAGGAAGGTGCTACAAAAAGACTGTATGTAAACTGTAATGCAGGACGTGTTTTACGTTCCCTCATTATAGTAAAAGATGACAAATCAGCACTCACGCAAGATCTTCTTGATAAAGTGACAAAGAAACTTGTTTCATGGAACGACTTGATTCGAATGGGTGTAATTGAACTTGTAGATGCAAACGAAGAAGAAAACTGCTTTATAACATTTGATGATAAACATGCTAAGAAGCATACTCATATCGAAATTTTTCCTTCAGCAATTTTAGGTGCTGGCGCATCAATAATACCATATCCTGAGCATAATCAATCTCCACGTAATACATATGAATCTGCCATGGCCAAACAAAGTCTTGGTTTTTCAACACCAATGATGAACACTAGTACTTATGTAAGACAACACTCCATGCTGTATCCTCAAACTCCTATTGTGACTACAAAGGCTATGGGACTACTAGGTCTCGAGAAAAGACCTGCAGGACAAAATTGTGTAGTTGCGGTCTTACCATTTGATGGATATAACATTGAGGACGCTATTGTTCTGAGCAAATCTTCGGTTGAAAGAGGGTTAGGACGCACATTCTTTTATAGGATCTATGAATCAGAATCAAAACAATATCCTGGTGGAATGCGTGATAATTTTGAGATTCCAAACGCTGATGACAATCTTCGTGGATACAAGGGTGAAAAATCATATCGTTTATTGGAAGATGATGGAATTATTGCTTCAGAATCTCGTGTGTCGGGAGGTGATATCCTCATAGGTAAAACCAGTCCGCCTAGATTTATGGAAGAGTATCGTGACTCTTCCTCTACTGGACCATATAGAAGGGATACCTCCATAGGAGTAAGACCTTCTGAAGTAGGAGTTGTTGACACCATTGTTTTGACGCAAGCAAATGAGGGTGGAAAAATGTTCAAAGTTAGAATTAGAGATATGCGTCCTCCTGAAATAGGAGATAAGTTTGCCTCAAGACATGGTCAAAAAGGAGTAGTAGGCATACTAGCTAAAGCAGAAGATTTGCCTTATACTGCTGACGGAATATCACCTGACGTTCTAATTAATCCTCATGCGTTTCCATCAAGAATGACGGTTGGTATGATGATGGAATCAATAACTGGTAAAGCCGCTGCAATACGAGGCAAAAAGGTTGATGCGTCTGCCTTTGTTGGTGAGAAGATGGAGGATGTAAAGGGTGTAATGAAAGACGCAGGATTCGAGTATTCTGGTAAGGAAATTATGTATGACGGTAAAACAGGCAAACAATTCCCAGTTGAGGTGTTTATTGGAGTTGTTTATTATCAAAAATTACATCATATGGTTGCAGATAAGATACATGCACGTGCACGTGGACAAGTTCAGATGTTAACTAAACAACCTACTGAAGGTAGGGCACGTGGTGGTGGTTTAAGATTTGGAGAAATGGAGAGAGATTGTATAATAGCCTACGGGGCTTCCATGATTCTCAAAGATAGACTGCTTGATGAATCTGATAAAACTGATATTTTTGTATGTGAACGATGCGGTCTTGTAGCATATCATGATGTTAAACAAAGAAAGTTTCATTGCAGAATTTGTGAAAATAAGGGAAAAGTAAGTTCTGTATCTGTGGCATATGCATTCAAGCTGTTATTGCAGGAAATGTCTAGTCTTGCTATTGCACCACGTTTGTTGATTAAGGAGAGAGTATAATGTCAATTCAAACGGTAAAAGCTATTGATGGGATTAAATTTTGTGTTTGGTCTCCAAATGAGATTAGGAAATATTCAGTATCTGAAATTACTGCCCCTGAAACTTACGATGAAGATGGTATGGCGGTACAGGGTGGATTGATGGATGGATGTCTTGGAACATTAGAACCTGGACAAAAATGTCTGACTTGCGGCAATACCTCTGCTAGATGTCCTGGTCATTTTGGACACATTGAGCTTGCAGAGCCAGTATTACATATTGCATTTATTGATAGCATCCACAAGTTGTTGACTTCTACATGCAGATCTTGTTCAAGATTAAAAGTTCCTCAGGAAGTACTTGACAAGTTCTCGAAATTTAAAAAAAATAGTGCATCATATACTGTACTATCACGTAAACGTATTCCAGAACAAATACTTGAAAAAGCAAAAAAAGCAAAAGAATGTCCACATTGTGGAAAACCACAATACGAACTTATTTTCACAAAACCAACAATATTCATAGAAAAAACTGAACTTGGAGAAAATAGATTACTACCAGTTACAATAAGAGAACGATTTTCACAAATTATTGACGAAGATCTTAGACTATTAAATTACAATGTAGATACAGCCAGACCAGAATGGTTTATTTTACAAGCATTGCCTGTACCTCCTGTAACTGTTAGACCTTCTATTATACTTGAAACTGGAATAAGATCTGAAGATGATCTAACCCATAAAATGGTAGACATTATTAGGGTAAATCAACGACTTAGAGAAAGCAAAGAAGCTGGAACACCTCCACTAATAGTTCAAGATCTTGTTGATCTACTTCAATATCATACTACAACTTATTTTGATAACGAGGTTTCAGGAATTCCACAGGCTCATCATCGTTCTGGCAGACCTCTGAAAACATTAACACAAAGATTGAAAGGTAAAGAGGGTCGTTTCAGAGGATCACTGTCTGGAAAACGAGTTGATTTTTCCAGCCGAACTGTAATTTCTCCTGACCCTAACTTAGATTTGGGCGAAGTTGGTGTTCCTGAAGCTGTTGCAACTAAACTCACAATTCCTGAAATTGTTACTGAATGGAACATTGAAAAACTAAAAAAATTAGTTATCAATGGACCTGATACGTGGCCTGGAGTTAATTATATTGTAAGACCTGATGGAGTTAAAATCAGATTAGATTTTGTTGAGGACCGCTCTATTATTGCAGATTCGCTTGAGGCAGGATATTTGGTCGAAAGACATCTCTTAGATGGTGACATTGTATTATTCAACAGACAACCATCTCTGCACCAAATGTCCATAATGGGACATCATGTTCGTGTCCTGCCTGGCAAAACTTTTCGATTACATCATCTGTCTGTCCACCTTACAATGCTGACTTTGACGGTGATGAAATGAATCTACATGTGCCGCAAAGTGAGGAATCTAGAGCTGAGGCACTATTACTCATGCGAGTGCAGGAACAATTAATCTCACCTAGATTTGGAGGTCCAATAATTGGTGCTCTACGTGACTTTATTACAGGAGCTTATCTTCTTACCAAAGATGACACTATCCTAAGCACACAAGAATTTTATAATTATGCAATGCTTGGAGACTACCAAGGGGAACTACCAAAACCAAAAATTAAAAATAAAGATGGCTCATTTTTTACTGGCAAACAACTATTTTCTATATTTTTACCATCTGATTTTAATTTTGTAATGACGTCAAAATGGTCCAAGGGAACAAAAAAAGTAGAAAAAGACATTGTTATTAAAAATGGTGAATTAGTTAGTGGTGTAATAGACAAAGCATCCATCGGAGCAGAAGAACCAGAAAGTGTTTTACATAGAATTGCAAAGGATTACGGCAATGAGCACGCAAAGAAATTTCTGAACTCTATACTTATAATTATAAAACAATATATCACAGATTATGGATTCAGTTATGGTTACTCTGACTTGGAACTTTCCGAGAAAGACAGAGAAGCAATTCTTAATGACATAAATGAAACTTATAACAAGGTTTACGATCTCACCGATCAGCTGAATAAAAAAACACTTTCACCAATGAGGGGAATGACCCGAGAGGAAACTGCTGAAGCTTTAATTACTTATGAACTTGCCAAAGCAAGAGATAGGGCGGGCATTACGGCAAATTCTAACCTTTCCGATGACAATGCAGGTAAAATTATGGCAACTACTGGTGCAAGGGGTTCTGCCTTGAATGTAGGTCGAATGGCGGGTGCTTTGGGCCAACAATCAAGACGAGGAAAAAGATTACACACAGGTTACTCTAATCGGACTCTTTCTCATTTCAAAGAATATGATGACAACCCTGATTCTCATGGATTTGTGAAATCTAATTTTCGTGATGGACTTTCAACCTTAGAATTTTTCTTCCATGCTATGGGTGGAAGAGAAGGACTAG
>OFDH01000034.1_pt1 | contig 11421 bp, 12 predicted proteins | sample 1520531 | NCBI WGS metagenome assembly OFDH01 (sample SAMEA3696448, study PRJEB22514) | metagenome | biome: water; feature: marine; material: hydrothermal vent | place: Pacific Ocean | collected 2014-08-15 | depth 1539 m | reverse complement strand
CTTTATTATTAATCGGTGCTGCTGGTGGTGTGGGCTCTATGGCGATCCAATTTGCCAAACAAGTGGTTGGCATAAAGGTTATTGCCACAGCTTCCCGTGCCGAATCTAGCGACTGGTGTAAACAAATGGGCGCCGACATAGTGATTGATCACCATGACCTTATAGAGCAGTTTAAAGATAGCCATCTTGATGCACCTGACTTTATCCTGTGTATGGGCGATCCAGATGAATATTTTGAAACCATGGCTGAGTTGATCGCAGTACAAGGCAGTATTTGTTTGTTGGCCAATGCGGGCAAAGACTACAACATTAATTTACTCAAAGCTAAAAGTATTACCTTAGTTTGGGAGATGATGTTTACCCGTTCTATGTTTACAACAAAAGACCTTGTAAAGCAGCATGAATTGTTAAATGAAGTGGCAGACTTGGTCGATAGTGGAAAAGTAGTAACCACAGTAACACGTCAGCTGAACCCAATCAATTTAGAAAATATTGTCAAAGCACACACAATGATTGAGACGGGAGTTATGATTGGTAAGCTAGTGATTACTCACTAAATAAGGCATCAACAAATTCATTAGCATTAAACGGCTTAAGATCATCAATGCCTTCACCGACACCAATATAACGAATAGGTAAATTTAACTCATCAGAGATGGCAAACAACACGCCGCCTTTAGCAGTACCATCAAGCTTGGTGATACTGATGCCGCTAAGCTCAATGGCTTTGTTAAATTCGATTGCTTGATTAACTGCATTTTGCCCAGAACCACCATCAATTACCAGCATGGTTTCATGTGGGGCATCTTCGTTGTGTTTTTTGAGTACACGCTTGATTTTCTCTAACTCTTGCATCAGATTGCCTTGCGTGTGTAATCTTCCGGCAGTATCAGCAATCAAAATATCAATATTTTTGGCTTTGGCTGACTCGTACGCATCATAAATTACCGAAGCTGCATCAGCGCCAGTGGCTTGAGCGACAACCGGTATTTCATTGCGCTCACCCCAAACCTTGAGTTGCTCGACTGCTGCTGCACGAAAAGTATCACCTGCTGCAAGCATCACAGATTTTCCTTGATTTTGGAATGACTTGGCCAACTTACCAATGGTGGTGGTTTTTCCTGCGCCGTTAATGCCCACGACTAAAATCACAAACGTTTCTTTAATGTCAGTATCTAGTTGATTGTCTTCAATCAGTAGTTTGGATAATTCATCTTTTAAAAATTGATACAAATTGTTTGAGTCTTTTAGTATTTTTCGTGAGGCATTTTTGCGTACACTTTCTAAAACCTTGTCGGTGGTGTTGATACCGATATCTGCAGTAATGAGCAAGGTTTCTAATTCATCGAGCAGGTCGTCATTAATTTCTTTTTTGCCTAATAATAACGTAGATAGGCCAGATCCAAGTTTCTGCCTGGATTTGACTAAGCGCTCTTTCAGTGAAGCAGGCTTTTCTTCTATTGGAGATTTATCTTTTTTAAAAAAATTAAACAAGGCTTTTGGCTATAATAATTGAAATATGAAAGCGTTAATTTTACTATTCTTTGGTTTGTCTCATTCTTTATTTGCATTGGCAAGTAATCACCTAGCTAATCAAGGTATTACTCAGGCTACATTAGACAATGGGTTAAAGGTTGTGGTTAAGGTGGATCAACGCGCACCGGTGTTTATCTCTCAGCTTTGGTATAAAGTTGGTGCTAGCGATGAATCACGTCCTACAACAGGTGTTTCTCATATGTTAGAACACATGATGTTTAAAGGTACACGCACTTACAAATCAGGAGAGTTTTCACAAATTATTGCCAGAAATGGCGGTGATGAAAATGCCTTTACTTCAAAAGACTTTACCGCTTATTATCAAAAAATGCACAAATCGAAGCTAGAGTTGGCTATTAAGATGGAAGCAGATCGTATGCGCAATCTTACTTTTTCTAATCAAGAACTCACTAAAGAACGACAAGTGGTGATTGAAGAGCGACGCATGCGTGTGGAGGATAAGCCTAATTCAAAAGTTTATGAAAATTTGCGTTTGATATCGTTCGATGAAAAAGGTGCGTATCACTCACCAGTGATTGGTTTTCAACAAGACATAGAAACCTATAGCTTAAATGACCTTAGAGTTTGGTATGAGAAATATTACGCCCCTAATAACGCCACACTGGTTGTGGTAGGCGACGTAGATCCAACTGAAGTCATTCATTTAGCAAAACAATATTTTGGCGATTATGCCTTTAATCCAAATATTAAACCGTCAAACCGAACAGCGACCACACTAAGGGGAAATTCTAAAGTATTAAAACTTAAAGCCGAGTTGCCGTTTTACGTGTTGTCGTTCCCTGCACCGAGTTTAAAAACTGCCACAGATAAAAGCACCCCTTACAAGCTCGAAATGCTGGCGTATGTTCTGGATAATGGCTTATCTAAGTCGCTCATTAGAAATCAACAAATCGCCTCAAGTATCGGGGTAGGCTATCGTTTGTATGATAAGTATGACACTTTATTTACGCTTAGCTTTATTCCGGCTAATGGTGTGAGTAATGACACGGTGCTCAAAGCCATTAAAACCCAAGTGGATGAGTTAATCAATAACCCTGATTTTATTCAAGGGGAGTTGTCTCGTACTAAGGCACAGCTCGAGGCTGATTTTATCTTTGAGCAAGATCAAATATCCACCCAATCGTACTATTTAGGTATGCTTTCAACGGTGGGTTTAGGTATTGATAAGATGTTCACTTATGTGGACAACATGAACAGCATTAGTGCAACTGATGTTTCAGCAATTGCCAAACACTATCTTAATTTTGATGATGCCAATTCGGTTGAGTTAATCCCACAAGGAGTGAAATGAGAATTTTAGTTTTATTGCTATTATTTGCAAGCTCTGCTCAAGCCAAGCTAGATATTCAACATTGGACAACCCCTGAAGGTGCTAAAGTGTTTTTTGCACAAACAAAAGGTTTGCCGATACTCGATATTGCACTTAATTTTGATGCCGCTGCCTCTAGAGATGGTGATCAATTTGGCTTAGCATCACTCACCAGTGCGCTACTCGGTACAGCGACTAAATATCACAATGAAGAGCAAATCATCAATGCGTTTGAAGCAGTCGGTGCACAGTTCTCGACCAGTTCACTTAAAGATATGTCGATTGTGTCGTTGCGTACATTAACGCGACAATCAATCTTAAAAAAATCGCTTGATACTTTTACCGAGGTGATTACCCAGCCAAGTTTTAAACAAAAATATCTCACACGTGAAAAACGCCAAACTTTACGATCCATTGAGGCTGGCAAACAATCACCTGCCAATATTGCATCGCTTGCTTTTGATAAAGCCGTGTTTGTCGATCACCCTTATGCACATCCAAAAATTGGCACACAAAAAAGCATTAATAAAATTTCATTGCAAGATTTAGAGCAGCATTATCAACAGTTTTATGTGGCTAAAAATCTCACCATTGCCTTGGTGGGTGATATTAGTAAGGTCAAGGCCAAGCAAATTGCACGACAGATCTCTCATGGACTCAATGTTGGACAAAAAGCCAAAGCCAATTCAATCGTACTACCGCTCGAACAATCACAAGCCATTCATATCGAGTTTCCTTCAAAACAAACGCACTTACTCATCGGTCAAGCCGGTATTAATCGCTCGCATCCTGATTATTATCCTTTGTATTTAGGCAATCATATTTTTGGCGGTAGCGGACTTACCTCAATCCTCAGTGATGAAATTCGTGAGAAAAAAGGCTTGGCATATTCGGCTTATAGTTATTTCACCAAAATGCAATCGAATGGTTTCTTTATGATGCGCATGCAAACCAAAAATGATCAAGCCAATGAAGCCAAAAATATTGCTATTGAGACGCTCAAAAATTTCAGAAATAATGCGATTGACACTCAAAAATTGGCAGATGGTAAGGATAATATCATTGGCGGCTTTGCTCTAGAGACCGCGAGCAATGCCAATATCCTCACTTATCTATCCATTATTGGCTTTTATGATCTACCACTGGATTATTTAAGTAGTTTTACCGACAAAATCAAAGATATTAGTGCCCAAGACATTCAAAAAGCCTATGAAAGACTTATTGATATGGACAAACTCATTATTTTGACAGTTGGTGCGAAAAAATAGTATAAACAATCTATTTTAAAAATTTCCGAAATTTTTAACTAAAACAAATATCACTACTTTTATCTGCCAACTAGTTTATTTAAGTTAATATCTATCGATAATGAATAAAGACAACGCGTATTTTTTTGAAGATGATATGGGTAATGATATAAGTCATTTATTCTTTGGTGAAGATAGTGTTGGTTTGGGGATAAAAGAGGCTTTTAATGAATTAACCGACGATAGTAGAGTTAGACTTGAGTGGTTCGGAGATTCAAATGATGAAAGTGTTTGTATTGCTGATTATTCTATAAGGGATGGCAGGCTTCATAAAGAATTATTCCATCCGCTAACCTTGGGTGTGCAAATTAGATTCAAGAATGGAGATGAAAAATGCAGAGTTTATTTTGGCGCTTATGAAAAAACCCCTTGGTTTGACGATCTTTTTGAAAAATATAATCCTGAGTGTAAGCATTTTTTAAATAAAGAAGAGTTAATTAGTCTAATTCAAAGGGTGATCAATGATTACCAAGAAGATATAGTATGGTTGATATTATTTCTTTATAACAAGCCAATTCTCAAAGATTATCAACGGTTTCCAGATGATTATAAAAAATTTGAAACTTTCCATTATCAGCTATCAAGAAGGGTGTTAAATTTAAGAGGGAATGGCCATTCATCTACACCAATTAATGAAAACCATTCATCCGCAGTGGTTCCGATTTGGATCAAGGTTGTTTTGTTTGTTGTTATTTTAAAGTCTATACTTTTTCTTTTTGCAAATTTATAAAATATTTTAAGACTAATTCTATTTTTATGAAAAAGACATTTAAAATTGACTTAAGCGTTTTGTTTGTTTTTATAACAGGGTCTTTATACTGGCTATATGACTATCACTATACATCTGAAGAAAATCCACGGGATCGAGAGTCGGTGTTTTATAACTATAAAAAGATAAATTCACTAACAGATGAAACAAGTTACTGCGATTGTGTGGGTGCTGGTGTATGCAAAAACGATATACAACTTGTAAATACATACAAAAAAGGAGATTTTAACGTTAACTTTTTTTGGCCTTTGTGTGGGCAATCGGGAAGTGTTATTAAGCCTGATTTTAAAGCTGAATATGGTTTCCAACTTAAATCTAAAGCTCATGCCAGTCACCATCATTGTAAAAAATGTAACACAATGATAACCGTTACTGATCAGCAAGGTAGTGTTGTCTTAACGGGTGTTGATGGCTTTAATTCTCCTGCTGATCGTTCTGACGCAACTATAAAAATTTTTGGAAATAGTGCAGTTGACCGTGTTGAAATGCCAGATGACTTTCCTTATTTAGTACTTAAGAGTACCACAATTGGCTCATGGGGCGCGGGCTGGTACTATTCTTTCTATACAACAACAGACAAATTTAAGTTAGAGTATGTATTTGGCCCAGATTGGGATTATGATCATACTTCCAAGGGTATCTATACTGATAAAGATGGTAATTATATGGTGGATGGTCAAGCCATAATTTGGACGCCGTTTCGTGGATGGAAAACTGGAACACTGTTTAAAGTTCCATACCGATTTAATAACAAGTTAGAATTTAAACTTGCTACAGATTATATAAAAGAAAGTGTTGTGACCTTTACTGACGATGAGATTTTTAGACTATTGACGAATGCTAAAAAATTTAGCAAACGAATTACAGAAGCATATGTAAAAACACTTTCAAAAGATAGGGATGGTGAGCAAGAAGTGTCGTCACAGTGGCCATATAAATTATTGGAAATCAAGCATGTTGACTATACCAATGCACACATGCATTTGTTTGAACTAATTCAAAATGGACGCATAGACTTAGCCAACGAATATTTTTATACTTTAATTCCAGAGGAGTATGATACTTACAGCATATTGCCACAATCTTTAAACACTAGAGCAAAACTATGGGAGGGCTATTTGCGAGATTTAAAGAAAAGCAGCTCGTGTTTAGAATTAACTCGCAGTACCTTCGAAGGCGATGAATGCGCGTATTGGTCTGTATTGGAGGATCTTAATGGTGGCATTATTGATTAAGTTGCTTTAAAACGTGATCGTTATAAACTTTAAGGCTTTGTATTACAGACCTCGAAGATATAGTGATTTTTTGAGTATCTTATGCTTTTACTTTAACCATATAGTTGCTAATATATACAATATATGGACACCTAAATAATGACGCCTAATATTTTTTGGAGGTAGAGGTGTTTCTTTGTTAAGTGAAATTTAAATGCTATTTATATAAATTTATCAATAAGTTATATATTGCCCCCATTAACCCGTAAAGAAAATCCAGGGTATAAGAACCTTAGTAAGAATACTTACAAACCAGTGCATCAATTGTACAAGAATAGTCAATATCACTGGCAGTACATAAACCATAAAAAAGACAAAGTGAATTATTTCGCATGTGGATATTTTTTTGCATGGGCCAAGTATTGAGGTGTAGCTAATTTTCATTATAAACCACAAGCTCAATAAGCTCAATAAGCTCAATACAGTATTTAAATTAGGGTATTTTGTTAACTGATGATGTCTTAAAATTTCTATAAATTTGACTAATATGTCCCAGATCCCAATAGCCGGCACCTGTATAACCCAGTAATACCAATTATCAAGATAGTTAAATAGAGGCGAAAGATCATTGAATATTACAATCCACAACTGTATTGCACTATATGCAATAACACCCAAAATAATATAGAGTCCAACAGTTAGTAATACTTCTACTCTGTCTATACCACCTTTAAACGAAAATATTTCTATAACTTTAAACATGTTATTCCGATTTAGGTGAATTATCCAAAGAAATATTTTATTTTATTTAAAGGGTAGTATTCTTTTATAGAATAAATTTAATGACTGATATCCATCTTATGGGCGCTATTACAACCATCAACAAGCGACATAATATTTTTTATCGACCACCGACGAGATACAGCTATCTTTTCATCACTTAATTGAATAACCTCTGTTGGCTTAATAAAGTGTTTTGCCTTGCCTTTTTCTGCAAAAATAGATTCAGCATCAGATAACTTAGCAAAAACTGAACTATTGCGAGATCTTCCTTGCCATTCATTTGGAAAAGCCTCCTTCAATTGTTCAAACGTAATGTCTTTATTCTGCTCAACATAATTTTTTAATACAGCAAGAACGAGTCTTCCTTTGCCATACTGCTTCCCTTGAAATTTAAATTTAGTTGTATCTCTTTTGCCTTTGACAGTCTCGTTGCTTTTTTCAACCGCATTAATTGTTCTGTCGAAGACATCTTGTTTGATTAATTCATTGGAAATTCCTAAATCAACTCTACATTCAACTGAAAACTTTCCTAGTAAGGAAAATAATTCCACAATTTGGTCATTCGGAATCTCAACCTCGTCATCATCGCTTGATTCAAAAATTTCATTAATCTTTTCAAAAACGCTAGAAAAGTTTTTCAGAACTACATCTCCGCCAATCATTTGTAAATGAATCATAGTAAATGGGAGTGACGTCATTTCTTCTGAAGAAATCTTTCCATCCTTAACTATACTTCGAATTTCTTCAATAATTTTTTGATACAAGCCAACTTTTTCATCAAATACACGCTCGCCTTTTTTACTTTCTTGCTCTATTTCTGTTTGCTTATTTAATAGATACATTGTCATTAAAATAGCGAAAATAGAGCCAAATGTTGCACCAACAATTCTACCTGCTACACCCGATCCAACAAGTTCAAATAATGGTGTAAAACCTAAGTATAAAGATACACCGATAATTGCTATTGTAATAAGTGTTTTTAAGCCTTGTTTTCTGGTTTCCGTAAGTGCAGACATCTTGCTAACTCCTTTATTGATTTTATTTAAAAAAATTTAAGCCATAATTTTTTAACATTTTAGTACAATATGATCTGTTATTTAAAATATATCAAGAGGGCTTTATGTTTAGCCAAGCTGTAATTGAAAATCTTCAGTATTACGTATACTTCCTTCTAGACCCTAGAGGTGATAATGTTTTTTATATAGGAAAAGGTATTGGAAATAGGGTGTTTAATCACATGGAGGGTGCTATTGAAGATAGGATTGAGTCAGAAAAATTAGATACAATTCGAGATATTATTAATTCTGGCTATAAAGTGAAGCACTATATTTTAAGACATGGGTTAACAGAGAAGGCTGCATTTGAAGTTGAGGCTGCATTAATTGATTTTGTTGGAGTGAGTAATTTGTCAAACCTTCAAGGCGGGCATTATTCAAGTGATTATGGCCTTAAAACTGCAGGTGAAATAATATCAATGTATGAGGCTGAAGAGTTATCAACAAGTGAACCGTTGATTCTTGTTAACATCAATAAGCGCTATGATAGAACAATGACAAGCTTGGAGTTGTACAATGCTACAAAAGAGGCTTGGGTGGTCGGATCAAGAAGGCTAAATGCAGAGTATGCCATTGCCACTTACCGTGGCCTAACAAGAGAAGTTTATAAAATAGATCGATGGTACCCAATTGAAAGAAATGAAAAAATCAGATGGGGATTTAATGGGGGTATTGCAAACACAAACATTCGTGAAAAATTGATTTATAAATCCATAAAAACGCTTTTTAAAACAGGTTCAGCAAATCCGATTAGATATTTAAATTGTTAGCCAGACTTTAGTTTGCAATATTTGAATCTTTATTGATAACAAATTTTCCTTCTTTGTGATCAGGTCAGTCGTATTCACTTTGGTTTCGATGTGACACATCTCTTTTATATTTATCTTTTGTAGAATGAGGGTGATTTTCAGAAGTGTAGGTCATTAACTTACAGCCTACCGTCGCTAGTACAGGTAGATTTTCACCAAGGTGTAGTTTTGCAATTAATGATTAGTATTCTTGATAGGCTTGCATTATAAGGTCTTTATATTTGCTCATATCTTCAACAGAGAAATACATACTTTTTTTTCTGCTTTCGACTGATATTTCAAGCTGGTCACTGGAGAAGAAATTAGATTCTTCTTCTACCGATAGAAGCTTGTTTAACTTGATATTCCTATTGGTTTTCTTTCCATCAAACACAAGTCGCTTGTTGGTTAAAATCAGACTTCCTTTATCAATTGTAGTTAGAACTTGATGTGACTTAGATCTGCTTTGCGATCCGCCAAAAAAAATATTTTTTTGCCTTTTTCCAGCAAATACAGACTGACTCGTTCTTTCAGCCCTTGTCTCACTAAGAGTAGAGCTAATGTCAAAATAAGCAACCTCTCCTTTTTTAAGCATTAAAGAGGTGTTGACTTCCTTTAGAGTTTTTGGCGTCTCGCTAACGGCTGTCTCCAAATTATCATCCTGCGCCATTTGTATTGTTACGTCTTGTTCGTTGTGTTTCTTGATTGGCGGATCTATTTCTACCTCGATAAGGTTGCTAATTTTGCTCGAGTTTCCCAAATTTTTTTTTAATGACAAGGCGATGGCGATAAGGGCCAATACCCCAATGATAATAATAAATTCCATAAGCGTATTTTATATATTTAGAGATTAAAATGACTGTTAAATTATCCTATTACTAAATTATTATGTCAGTAAGTAGATATTATGAATATAAATGATTATACAATAACTGAACATAGGCATAGGTATGCGGCCTGGGCTGCTAGTAGAGCTGCAGGCGTATCACCTTTGTGCAGATTTACGATCTCAGTCGGACAGCGTGTTATAGATAAATCTGGACTAAAGTCCATTGCCTCATCAATTGATAACCTGCCAAGACCTAATGATTTTGATGATTTTCATAAATTTTTAAGAAAATCAGTAATAGATTCAGCAGTAGAAGAAGGGATATCAAGAGATAAATTTACCCATGGTGTTGCCGCGAAGCTCATTAATGTATATTTTAAGTCAATCTTTGTGTGTAGTGATAAATATAACGATCCAAGAGTTAAGGTGATACATCCGCCAATTGACAGTGTTCTTTTGGATGATTTATATAAGAATGATGTTGGTGGCTTAAGAAACGATTGGAAAAAGGCGAAAGATTCTAAATGGTCAAAATTTGATAGTAATCAGTATGAGAGTGTTATATCGGCTATAAAAACTCTAGATTTTGGTAATGACGGGTTGTGGAAGGTTGAGTTCTATTGGAAAGGCTTTCAATAGACTATATATGTTTATTTTTAAATAGAAGAGCATCGCTCATTGTATGGTTTTTATAAAAAATACACTAGTGTAGATTAGCGCTAATGAGCGATAATGAAAACTCGTGTTTGCTTTAGTGTAAGGCTCAATACAAAAGCGATATTTCTTTTAAATATTTAGACACTATAATAGGTCGTTACAAATTATTAAATTACTATGGAGTTGTATTATGTTTGCCCCGATTGAAGTGCCCTTTGGATGTAAGATGTTGTTTAATGTTGTTGATCTTAAAGATGAATACACCATTGAAGATGTTGAGTTGTTACTTGGCGAGATGTGTAATATTGTTAAGAATAATTATGGCGATGATAATGGTGGCTTTATTGGTGGCCAAGTTTTTAAAAATGATGGCTTTATTTCAGCAGAGGGTTCGGTTCAAGATCCGAACAAAGCAGATAACAAGCGTGTAGATCAAAATACAGGTGATTTAGTTATTGTGACTTATTGGCAGTCATTTGAGCAGCATGAAGCCTCTCATGCCGATCAATTGTTTAATGATAAATTTTCTCAATTAGCGAAATATTGCGATAACACTTATGAAGTGGGATACAGTATGTTGTGGCAGGGTACACCAGAGCATTAGTAAATATGTATATCAAAAAAAACATTTAATATAAGATATGGAACAACTTTTTTCTTACGGCACTTTGCAAAATGTAGAAGTGCAATTAGAGACATTTGGTCGAGAATTAACAGGCTCCAAAGATCACCTGTTAGGTTATCAGCTTGAAATGGTTGAAATTAAAGATCATAGCGTGGTTGAGCTCAGTGGTGAAACACATCATCCAATAGCTGTTGTTAATTGTGATGGTTCTGATGAAATATCAGGCATGGTATTTGAGATTACTGCACAAGAATTGGCTCAATCAGACAAATATGAAGTTGATGATTATCAACGAGTGATGGGGGAATTTAAATCCGGCGCACAGGCCTGGGTGTATGTAAGTGCTAGCGATAATGCCAGCACCTAAACGACTTAATTAGTCTTGGATATTTTTACCAATATTAATTAAGAAAGAAGCGAATGGACCCATGTTATTCATGGCTTCTCCCATTGGACCTTCAAAAGATAAACCGCCGAATGTCATGTGATACATTGGGCCAGACTCGCCGGTACCCATTGATGCCCAAT
>OFDH01000033.1_pt1 | contig 11448 bp, 7 predicted proteins | sample 1520531 | NCBI WGS metagenome assembly OFDH01 (sample SAMEA3696448, study PRJEB22514) | metagenome | biome: water; feature: marine; material: hydrothermal vent | place: Pacific Ocean | collected 2014-08-15 | depth 1539 m | reverse complement strand
CTTCGATAGAGACAAAACTTCGACGATCACTTCGTGAAGCTAACTGATAGCGAGCGCCGAGTAGCCGGCTTTTATATGACGGCTCCGAGCGTGCCGAGCCGAGCCGAATCGAACTGAGCGCAGGCTAGCCTCTCTTTCACTTACACAGCGACAAGCGACCGGCTCGCGGCTCGCTGCTTGGCTCATATATAAGGCCTAGCCGGCCAACCGCCGACATTACTGTCATCGCGATATTCGACACGATGCCACCTAAACCTGCGTCTAAGGGAGCGAAGAAGGCTGCCAGCAAGGCCAAGGCCGCACGCGGCGGCGACAAGAAACGAAGGAAGAGGAGGAGGGAAAGCTACAGCATCTATATCTACAAGGTATTGAAGCAAGTACATCCCGACACCGGTATCTCGAGCAAAGCGATGAGTATAATGAACTCGTTCGTTAACGACATCTTCGAGCGCATCGCCGCCGAGGCTAGCCGTCTGGCCCACTACAACCGCCGGTCGACAATCACCTCCAGAGAAATCCAGACCGCCGTCCGTCTTCTCTTGCCCGGTGAGTTGGCCAAGCACGCCGTCAGCGAAGGCACCAAGGCCGTCACGAAATACACCAGCTCCAAGTAAACACTGACCGACTAAACTCCCACTAGTGTTTTGCTACATTCAAACGGCTCTATTCAGAGCCCCCACATGTCAAAAACGACAAGACCATCGTTATTGTATAAGGCTGATTTCAGTCGGTATGGGTTGGTGTGAATGAAGGCACCATTTGCTGCATATGGAGGAGGGCAGAATAGAATTTACTGACATGTTAGGTTCGCTTCCAAGTAGTACTCTTCGAAACATATAACACAATCCGTCGATAGCTTAGAACGTAAGCAGGCGGCATTTATGCATTATTTGTTCGCCATCGCAAACTCTCTGTAGTGTAGGTTTTGACGGAAAACGCTCTACTAACGATTCGCCTACACAGCATAATCTGATTTGTTTTTAAAGCTTTACTGCGCTGCATCGGAGAGTTAGGCAGACCAGACCGTGTTGTTTAGCTTCGTTCGGTATTAGACAAGCAGGCTGTTGTTCGTTTTCTTAAAGATACGGTGTTTGCGTGTAGTTTGGTTCTGTTTTTTACGAACTGAAATCTGAAAAAAGATGGAGATAATTAGTGGAGAGGGATGCTCGGACAGTATGACGGGCCTAACTAACGACAACAGGCGACATTCTTTGTCTCCGGTCCCATTTGGCGCCAAGCGTAGTGGCCTGTATACCAGCGCCTTTCGATGTCGAAATTCTGCGCCGAGAGCGAGCCGTTCGATTCGGCAGCTTCGCAGCGCAGCGTCGGCACGCGAGCCGGCCGTCTGGCTGGGGATTTCCAAACAAGATGGCGGCTTCGTGTTCGACCGGCGTAACGTTGGGAAAAACCCAGAGTCGAGCAGCGCTATAAAGAGGCCGGCCAGGGGCCGGAGCGGGCATTCGTCTCTTCGCTTGCACGAGAGAAAAGTCATTGCTGAAATTGATCATGTCTGGTCGAGGTAAAGGTGGTAAGGGATTGGGAAAAGGAGGCGCCAAGCGTCACAGGAAGGTTCTCCGCGACAACATCCAGGGAATCACCAAGCCGGCCATCCGTCGTCTGGCACGCAGAGGTGGCGTGAAGCGTATTTCGGGTCTGATCTACGAAGAGACTCGCGGTGTGCTGAAGGTATTTCTCGAGAACGTCATCCGGGATGCCGTAACCTACACCGAGCACGCCAAGAGGAAGACCGTCACCGCCATGGACGTCGTCTACGCCCTGAAGCGTCAAGGCCGTACTCTGTATGGATTTGGCGGTTAGATCGAAGCCGTACAGTTGACAACGACAATAACAACAAACAGCCACAAACGGTTCCTTTCGGAACCACCACTCGTATCCAAAAGACAAGCAACCTAGCTGTGTTGTGTGCATGTGTGTTTTAGCGTAAGTTTGACGCACCGTGATCCGAAAGGTGAACTATTATTTGCTATTATTTTAATCATAGATTAGTGGGGGAAAAGAAATCGGGTCTGTTTTAGATAGAGATCGACTTCATCGCTGACTCGTATGGCGTGAGCGATGTCTGTTGTTCCGAAGAGACTTGTTTGGGTTAGTATTTGGGAGGCGAGTGAGTGTTGTTGTTTGTTTACATTGGGTGCGAGTGGTAATTATTAGTTGTGCGATCGCCGGTATTATTGAAATTGGGTAGATTGCGAAGTATAGATCGTCTTCAGTAAACCGCGCCAATTCCAGTAATAAATAGCCACGATGTAGGCCTAACGTGCGACGTATAGTGTTGGTTCGCGTCGCTGGACTACCTAAGTCAGTTTGTGCGGCGCACAGCGAGCCGGCGAAAGCATTCGCCGTTTTGCGAGCTGTTGTATCAGCCAATGAGAGGCGAGCGCGCCGAACTAGATAAAGTCGAGGATACTACCAAGTTTTCGCATTCAGTCTGAGGTTTTGAACAGCAGACATCTCAGTTATGGCACGTACGAAGCAGACCGCTAGAAAGTCTACGGGAGGAAAGGCTCCCAGGAAGCAGCTGGCCACGAAGGCTGCACGAAAGAGTGCACCAGCAACCGGCGGCGTAAAGAAACCTCATCGTTATAGGCCAGGAACCGTGGCCCTGCGAGAGATCCGTCGTTACCAGAAGAGCACCGAGCTGCTGATCCGCAAGCTGCCATTCCAGCGTCTGGTCCGTGAAATCGCACAGGACTTCAAGACCGACCTGCGCTTCCAGAGTTCGGCCGTCATGGCACTGCAGGAGGCTAGCGAGGCTTACCTGGTCGGTCTTTTCGAGGACACGAACTTGTGCGCTATCCACGCCAAACGCGTCACCATCATGCCCAAGGACATCCAGCTTGCCCGCCGTATCCGTGGCGAGCGTGCCTAAGAAGTCGACTCTCGCTTATACCGGCAAACACGTACAAAATGGCTCTTTTCAGAGCCTCCAAATGTTAAGAAAGACTATATACCGGTCGTTGTGTATGGTGAGGTGTGTGCCGAGTTGTTGATCTTGGTAGTTTTGTTGCTTATAATAATAACACTAATTCGCCGTGTGTGTGTGTGTGTGTGTCAGGTCGGCAACTTGTGCAGAACGAGCGTATCGCTTCATATTAAGTTTACAGAGATACCTTATATAGCAATGTCCCATCATATCTTCTCGCGTACGAATGTTCTCTGTTCGGTGCTGCCATCTGGGGAATGCACACTACAACAGGTTTACGGTGACTAGTAGAGGTTAAGAAGGCGAGGAGAATGTCTGAGCTGCTCATAACAAGACAGAACATTAATATCTGGTTGTATGTTGGCATTTCACAGTAGTCTGTGAGACGATGTGTTCTAGCTCGTCATCAGCGTAGGTTGTAGGGTGTCGTTTGTTTGAATTTGTTTATTACCTACGGTAGGGTAGGCAGATGTGATTGTAATAGACTAAAATAGCAGGATTTGAAAACGGCGAAGAACCACTCGCTTCCACCATGGTACTGCGTGGTGTGTCCTAACATGTAGTACATCAGAATATTATTATAGAACAATTGATCTTCTGGTCCACATTGTCAGTCATGGTGTTGTCATCATTTAGAAATAAGTGTGCATTATTGTGCAGTAACGTTTGACATGAACAAGTGACCAGAACTAGGCTGACATGGTGTTAATGAAAATAAACTGTACACTAGAGCAGATGAAAAGAACAAGCCAGATGATTGAGTAAACTAAGTCGTGCTGCCCAGTGTATGAATGAGCTGAGTTGGTCTCATTAAGTCCGGGATTGGTTTAGTAAGAAGACAAACAGGAAATTTCTGTACGACAGTAAACCATGACAAGGCACCAACCACTTACAGGGTTTTCAGAGAGAGAGAGAGAGATATCATTTTTAGATCATTTTAGATTATATTTGATATTCATGGTACAGCAGCGCCTTTGAATGGCTGCTGTTAGTAAGGGCGCTTTATTAAAAATACATTATGATTATATGATGAAATGTGAAGAAGTGGGAGGAGAAGAGTAGTAGTACTAGGATTGTTCACTACTGATGCCACCACATCCGGGTAATAATGGGAGAGATTGAAATGGAAAGTTGTGAGATTGTCAATTCGCTGTGTCTACAATGTGATTCGGGACCAGAATGGAAAGAAGTGTTTTCGTGTTATCTTCGGAATTTCTTATGTATCTAATGTTACACGACTTCTGAATGAAATGAACTCGCTAACTGTCTCTGAAGTGGTAATGTTTTGCCCCGAACTGATCACACTATTTTGTCCATGCCAATAAATAACCAATCGAATGATGTAGTTTCTACTCGACACAGAGTGTTTTGTTGTTCTTTTTTCATGTAGAGTATTCAGACATTGATTATGTTGCATGTATATATATATATATATATATATATAGGTGTGCGTGTGTGCGTATGTATATCTATATATAAAAAGAAAAGATGTGGACTTGTACCATAGAACACCGATAGGATGTCTAGATAATAAAAGTATTGCATATTTCACAACTGAAAGCAGCACACCTAGCCCCACATATATATATATATATATATATATATACCTACAATCCCGAACTAAACTAACCAAACAAAGAACCAGGTCGATTTGTCTCTCGACAAGAATTAGGTGGCTCTGAGGAGAGCCGTTTGTTGGTGGTGTAATCGGTTCGGATGTTAACTAGCCTGTTTACTTTGGCTTCTGCGTCTTCTTGGGCAGGAGTACGGCCTGGATGTTTGGCAGAACGCCACCCTGGGCAATGGTCACTCCGGACAGGAGTTTGTTCAACTCCTCGTCGTTACGGATGGCCAACTGCAAGTGACGGGGGATGATCCTCGTCTTCTTGTTGTCCCGTGCGGCGTTACCTGCCAACTCGAGAACCTCGGCGGCCAAATACTCCATGACGGCAGCCAAATAGACGGGTGCACCGGCTCCGACACGCTCGGCATAGTTGCCCTTTCTCAGCAGACGATGGATCCTTCCCACTGGGAACTGAAGACCGGCACGGGATGATCGGGACTTTGCCTTTCCCTTCGCCTTTCCTCCTTTACCGCGTCCTGTCATGTTGGAGTGCGTAAAACTTCGATAGAGACAAAACTTCGACGATCACTTCGTGAAGCTAACTGATAGCGAGCTTTTTTTTTGTTTTTGTTTGTTAAGGGGAATTTATACCCCAGGCCGTCGCTGTAGGGCACGGCCTCTTATATGAGGGTTATTAATTTGTTGCAGGATTTACTGCAGACTATATGGTTGTCTCTTTAGGAGTGTATAAATAGTCTCGGGGATGATGGATGATCGTCTTAAAAGGTAGTTTGCTTTGTCTATTGCGGGAAGGGAATGTTGGACCGGGAGTAGTTTCTGTTTAATGTTTTGTCGAATTTTCGGTAGTCCGGGGCAGTCTACGAGGTAGTGAATTGGGCCATATCGTCCCTGACACATGTTACATTTAATATGTTTATCAGGGAAATTGAAACTCTTAGTGTAACAGTTACATCTAAGTAGTCGTAATTGGGTGTCTATAAATCTATTGGGGTGTTTTTTATGTTCTGGTATTGTGGTATTGTGATACCAAATACCAGAGGGGGTGGTGTAGTAGTCACTGTAAAGTTTGTCTGTCATAGTCTTGATCCTGTTTGGGATTTGTCGTCCTAGAGCTCCAACCGTTTGTTCACATGTCTGTATAATGTCTAGGTTTGTGGCTATATTGGCAAGTCGGTCAGCTTCTTCGTTGCCGAATATTCCGACGTGGCTAGGTATCCAGTTGAAGATTATCTGGATATCTAGTTGTTTGAGGTGTTGGGCTTCATCCCAGACTTGAAGGGCAGTTTCAGGGTAGGTTGAGGGGGTGTGTGTTTGGAGGATTAAGAGTGCAGCCATGGAGTCAGTGTTTATGACTATTCTTTGGTGCAGAGTACGGTTGTTTCTGCACCATCGGAGCGTCTCCAGGAGGGCGGTCAGTTCAGTTAAGGTTATGGGAGTGAACTGAGGGAGTCTACCCGAGATAGGGGATTCTTTGTGTGAGTAAGCCGACCAACCGGTATTACCCGTAGCGTGTTGGCTACCGTCTGTGTACCAAACTCTAGTGTTTGCGTCTGTGAGGTTTTTGATTCGGGATATAGCGGCGTTTAGAGTCGCTACCGGATTATCTTTTTTAATGTGGTCACGGGAGATGATGACCTCGAATGGGGGGATTAACCATGGAGGTTTTGGGTGGACTAGGGGTGGGTGGATTATCGGTATCCCAAAGTCGTTTTGGATTACCGCTGCTTTAAGTGCCCAAGTGGTGGGTGGGAAGACTCTAGGGTCCTTTTGGAGGCTATCCTGGACCACTTGAATGATTGGTGTTGGGTGTGGTTTTGTGGCAGCTCTAATTAGGTATTTGATTGTAGACCTTTTAATCTCGGTCTTTATGGGAGGTTCATCTGCTTCGGCATAGACAAGGGCTATGGGGGTTGGTCTAGGGAGGCCTAGGCAGATTCGGAGGGCAGCTCTTTGAACTATTTCCAGTTGGGTTATGGCTGATGGAGACGCCATAAGTAGAGCCGGAGCGGAATATGTGAGAACAGTCTTAATGAGTGCTCTATAAAGTGTGAGGAGCATGGCGGTGGAAACCCCCTTTTTGCTGCTCGAGATTATTTTAAGAATATTGAGCCGGCTGGTCAGTTTTTCTTTAATGTATTTGGCATGATGAATGAAATGGAGTTTGTCGTCTATGATTACCCCTAGATATCTATGTCTTTTTACTAGTTCTATTGGTTGTTCACCGATAGTGAACCGGGGGATATCTTCTGGTATGCAGTAGAAAAGCATGGTTTTAGTCTTGGAAGCAGAGAAGAAAAGTCCTAGGCTTTCTGCAGCTTCCGTCAGTCGGTTAAGGGCTTGTTGCATCCTTCCGAAGGGATTATGCTCATTTGAAATGAGGACGAGGTCGTCGGCGTAGGCGTGGAGTTTAGTCCCCAAGGTGACAGTCTGTCTGAGTATGATGATGATAAGGGCATTAAATAGGGTGGGACCGAGAATAGATCCTTGTGGAAGGCCTGTGTCTGTGGGGTGCTCGTTGGAGTTAAATCCTTGGAGGGCTACTACTATGGATCTGTTTGAAAGGTAGTCCTTGAGCCATGCTAGGATCTTACCTTTGAACCCGAGGGTTATTAAGGAGTCTAAAATAGCTAATGGTTGAGCTCGTTCAAAAGCTTTGTCGAGATCGAGGAAGGTCGCAACGGTTGTTCTATTGTTGCCGTTGGCTTTTTTACCCTTGGTTATGTCACCAATGACTTGGGCTATAGCGTCAGTAGTCGACTTTCCTCGTACAAATCCGAAGAGATTCTGTTGGGTTGGGAGGAGCCAGGTTAGTCTGTTGGCAACCATCTTCTCCATAATCTTAGATATATTTTGAAGGAGGGATATCGGCCTGTAGGACGACCCTCCAGGTTTTGGAATAGGTATGACCTTGGCCTTCTTCCATTGTGCTGGTAGAGTGCCCTGGTGCCAAGAGCTATTGTATAATTCAAGGACTTTTTGTAAGAAGATTTGGGGGGCTTTTATGAAAAATTCATAGGAAAAAGTGTCTTTTCCTGGTGTAGTTATTTTAAGAGATTTGAGGGCGTTGTTTAATTCGTACATGGAGAAAGGTCTGTCAGTGATGGATTCTATTTGGATGGCGTCTTGGAGGGCTGAAGAGCGTTCTTCGTGTCGGTCTCTAAGTTCCTGTTGGATCCTTAGTGGTAGGGTATGGGATGCTGCACGGGTAGCAAAGTGTTTTGCTAGCGTGTCAGCATCTTCTTTAGGATTTCTGGTCGTCACTTGTTTAGTGGAACCTCTAAGCTTACTTATTTCAGACCATAATCGGTTGGTTTTCATGGTGGAGAGTTTCTCACACCAATCGTCCCAGGCCTTGGTCCTAAGTTTATGGAGTTCACACTTGGCAATCTTCTGGATGGCCCTGAGTTCTTGTCTGGATTCGTCCGTTTTGAGTCGTTTAAAGGCTTTGGTGGCCATACTTAACTGTCGGGTATATATTTTACCTTCAGGTGGTATGTAGTTAGTCCGTCTGTTGTGTTTGGCCTGAGTGTGTCTTGGTACTGAGATATCAGCCGCTGACTGCACTGCTTCTAGTATGCTGTCTAGGTGGATGTCTATGTCTATGTTAGGGGGAATGTCAGGTGTCAAAGTCTGTAGGGTTTGTGAATATTTAACCCAGTCAGCTCTTCGTGTGTTCCACTTCAGGATGGAGGCCTGAGGTGCTGGAACAAAGGAGTTTCGGATCAATATATGGGACGCAATGTGGTCGGATACAAGATCGTCTATTTGTGACCAGTGGGAATTTTGTGTGAGGTCTGGGGAGGAGATGGCTAGGTCAATGGTGGAACCATGTACTGTTGTGGGAACATGGGGCTCATTGATAACGGCCGAGTGGCTGTCAATCAGTTGGTTCATGAGAGTTGAACCAGTTGAGCTTGTATAGTGTCCCCAGGCAGAGTGGTGGGCATTAAAATCACCCATTACTAAGTGTGAGGGATGGGGTTCAGTCAGTTCTAGGATGTTTGTATGGTGTCTAGGGCTTGTGTAGAGATTGATAAAAGTGTGATCTTTGTTTTTGTCTGCGTGGAGAGTTAGTATTTGGAATTCAGTGTAGTCGTTTGTGTTCTGACTTCTAAAGGTGTGGGGAATGCCCTGTCTGACAGCAGTGATCATTCCCTGGGAGACGCAGGTAGCCGAGCGTTCTTTTGGCTTGTGATATATATGATAACCTGGAAGTTTAGGGGCTTTATTGATGCTAGTCATCGTTTCCTGTAACATTATTATGTCTGGGTTTCTATCCTGTATGTGGTTCAGGAGCATGCTTCTTCTACCATGGAACCCTCTGATGTTCCAGGAGATGATGCTGAAACCGGTGCTTGTTGGCTTTTCTTGGATGCGGGTTTCTTGACAGGTTTTGGGGAGGTTTTGCTGGGACTGACCTGGTCGTGTGTGGAGGGAGCCTTCGTCTTCGGGGTAGTGTTTCGTCGGGGGGTGGGGGAAGGAGTCTGTTTGGGGGTTTTTACTTTTTCCAGTACAGTCTGGAGTAGTGTCCCCTCTGTTGTTTTCTGTTGCACGTCTTTTAAAGCAACAGCCGCGTTTTTCTTTAGGTCGTCGGGGAGAATCTTTATGAGCTCGGTCACTTTGTTCATCAGTGACCAGATGTGGCTCATATGCGCCATGATGGCCGCCACAGCACTGGCCATATTTGTCTCGGGGTGGTTGGTGGGGGGAGTGGGTGGTTGTTGTATACTCACAGGAGTTGTTGCCTGTGTCACTGATGTGAGTACCGGGAAGTCTGTTGCCAGGTTGTAGTCCTGAGAGACGTTTTTGGTCCATGGGTGACTGGCGGTGGGCATGGACGCTGGAAGCGTGGCTCTGGCTGGCTGTGCTGTCCTGGTCCATGGATTGGGGATTGCTGGGGTCGTGGCTAACGGCAAGGGTTTGGGCCTGGGTGTAACGCCCAGTCGGAGTTGGGCTGATGTAACCTGCTCCATTCTTGCGGGACATCCTCGGTATGCTGTGGCGTGTTTCTGCCTGCAATTCAGGCATACTGGCTCCAATGGTTTCGAGGGACACGGGACTGTTTTCTTGTGGCCTCTGCCACAGTGGTAGCATCTCGGACCATACCGACAGCTTTTGGCCACATGACCCCATCTGTAGCACCGGTAGCACTGTGGGGGGTCTGGGACATAGGGCCTTACATTCAAGTGAGGTCCGAAACCTATGCGTATTTTTTCCGGTGGGGGACGAGTCGTGGTAAGAACCATGCAGGTGGTTGGTGTGCCTGCCTTCACGATTCTTACCGCTTTGGTAATATGGTGGAGTCCGATAAAGTAGTCGGGCTCCACTTCTAATGGTACGCCTACAATCGCGTACCTCTTTTCGGGGGGTCCGTCCTCTAGCAGTTCGAATTTTACCGTCCTGCCCGTCAGTTTTGTCATAGAGACTACGTAGTCCCGTGTTTTTTCCATAACAGTCGAGAGTATGGTGTGCCCCTCCCTGTTTATGGTTTGGGATAGTTCCAGGTGGGGATGGGTTTTGAATAATGCCAGTGCAATTTCGAAGGCGGATGCCCAACCTTCGGTTTTTACAATTCTTATTTTGAATCTTATACTTACCTGTTTTGGTTCCGGAATCCCATTCGGCCGTGGGTGTTTCCTCAGTGGAGACACTGTCTTCGGGCTCTGGTCCCTGGTCCTTTTGTTTTTGACCATGGTGAATCCTTCCATGGATGTCTCTTCCGGTCCTTGACTCTCCGGTATGTCTGGCCTCGGTGCGGAGGTGTCCATGGTAGAATCCATTTCTCTTATTCACTTTTTTAGTCTGAAATGAGACTTGATTTGTCAGGCGAGTTAGATATTTGATTCAAAAAAAACCTAGCTCGCTTCTGATTGGCCGATGGAACAGCTTTCGCGGGTCGCTTCTGATTGGCCGATACAACAGCTCGGTAAACGACGCAAGTTTTCACCGGCTCGTTCTGTGCTTACCTGAGACAATATCGCGACAACAGAAAATGTTTAGTCTTAGTAATAACGATACTTAGATATATGAATATATCAAAGTGCCTCAGCAGAGATATAGTCTTAATTAAGACTTTTGTCAAAATAACAGCAGATATAGAGTCTTAATAAAGACTTTTGGTCAAAAAATAGCGGTAGATGCAGTCTTAATTAAGACTTTTGGTCAAAGTAACGGCAGTCAAAATAGATAGACAATCGGTAGAGCAGCGAAACAACAGTATTCTGATACAATAGAGCAAGAGAGTGCTGTGTGCGTCGCAAGGTCTGGCGTGTGTGTCGTCTGAGTCGGCGGTTTGCTTGCTTGCTTGTAGTTCGGGGAGTATCCCCAGGCTGTCGCTTGTTTGGCACAGCCTCTATGGTGGAGTCCTTCTCCGTAGAGTTTCTGTATCTGAAAATGACTTTGTAAAGTTCCGGTCCCGGACGTACCGGTGCCGAACCTTTACAAAAACTTTACTGTGTGTTTGTTTTTTGCCAGATGTAGGGATCTTTTTTAAATAAGGGTATTATTATGTGTGGCGTGGCTGTGACTTTGCGTATTACAATGACTGCTTTTTCTGTGTCGGTTAGGTTGTGTTGTGCCGGAGTTAAGAGTTGTTTAAGAGGTTGTCGGCAGGCTGGGAAGGCGGGACAATTAATTAGATAGTGGACGGGGTCGAAGTTTTGATTACAATGTAAGCAGAGTGCTTTATTATTTGGGCCGACAAAGCTTTTTGTGTGCACCCAGCAGCGGAGGCGGCGTATGTGTACGTCTGCTATTCTGTTGTTTATGATGTGAATGCCGGGCACAATGGTTTTATTGTACCATGTACTTAATTTGGCTGTGTCTTGATTTGGTGTTATTTGTTTGTGAAGATATTCTGTTATTATGTGTTTGTAGGCACCTGGTGTCTGTTCTGTGTGTAGGATGTTGGTTAGGTTAG
>OFDH01000032.1_pt1 | contig 11514 bp, 7 predicted proteins | sample 1520531 | NCBI WGS metagenome assembly OFDH01 (sample SAMEA3696448, study PRJEB22514) | metagenome | biome: water; feature: marine; material: hydrothermal vent | place: Pacific Ocean | collected 2014-08-15 | depth 1539 m | reverse complement strand
TATATATATATATATATATATATATATATATTCACTATCTTATTGTGTTATGATGTTGGGCCTAATGTGTTAGAAATGTGACAGATCATATCCTTTAATTGACTAATAAACTGATTGATTACAGGGATCATACTATTCCTTTATTCAAAGGGAATTTCCTTTATTATTGTGAAAACTTTGAAAATTCCTTTATTTTTGTGAACCATTCCTTTAAATTCATTTAACTTTTTTCTAGGGAAGGAAAACCTTGTGAAGATTATCCAGTAAATCGTAAAATGTTCTAAATGTGTCGCTTAGGAATTATTTTATGTAATCTAGAATCTGTTCCTTTATTTTGGCAACAAAAATATCATGTTTGGAGAGTGGTGTATGAGTGCAGTGATTGATTATTTTCATTTTAGACAAGATGATACAGCAAGTGCCAGAAAAGCTTAAAACACAATTAAGCTCCTGAGCAGAAACCCATTGTGGTTTCAGAAGCCTTTGAGTCATTTGGGATGGAGGTTATCAGTTGATAGATGCATAATTTGTTCTTGATTCTGCTGCTAGATTTATAAGCAAATAGGAAATTTAATAAACACAATCAATAAACTGCATCTTGTTACTATCTGTGAATGACATATTTTAGTATTCAAACAGTTAGCTCCATATGAACCTCAGAAGCCAACATGGTAGCAAATGGAGACTGGTTGGCAGAGTTAATATATGTAATGGGGCTTATATTTTCAATTTAAACCATTCACAGTTCATTTTAGCATCATCATGTATTAATATATATTTTATCATAATGTTCAGTAATTATATAATTACACTTAAAATCAGCAGGAGGGACATGGGTCGCTTTGGTCACCTGATCAATGTATTTGATCATAAGATCGTTTGACTTGAAAGGTGACACGTGCAAATTGTGAACCAGTAATTATTTTATACGACACAGGATTCAAATATTTATGTTATTCGTTTATAACTAGTTCACCATTATAGGAAGCAGGAGGACAGTCATCTCCGAGTTTTCCCTCAGGGGTGCAATGTTCTTATCATTCTTTTTCTATGGTGAACCCTTTGTATGTGATTGTGTACATATTATATCATCTGCCTTACTGGAAATAATCAGTACTTTTACAACAGGGTCTGTTAATCCACGACAAACTACAGCCTGCTACAAATCGTGCCCAGACCCAATTCTAGGGCAAAGGGGGATAGTTACACATCAGCACATCAGGATATTGCAAGCAACACAAACACTTCACGAGATTTAGAAGTTTGTATTTAATCACAGCCTTGAATCACAGTACCAACAACATATAACAGCATTGGCACTTTGATCACACGCACCAACGCACACAGGAACACAATCGTCGGAAGATCGTACAGCACTTGACATTACAGTAAACTACACTTCAGCCGGGAATAAACGTCACAGCACCGGAAACTAAATTGAATGTCAACACAGTTGACCAGAGGTAAATAGTGATTTGGTTACATTTATTTCTGTTGTTGCTGACTGATATTTTAAAATTCAGAACATCTGATTGGTTTCAAGTGACATTTGCCTGTCCCGAGACATTATTTTATTTGTGATATATATATATTTCTTCATCAAGATGTTTTGTAATAATGTACTTGTTTCCTGATTGAACATCAGTGTGTGCTCTACTTTGTGATGAATAACTAAGCATATTTTGCAGACTGCTATTTTACTGACAAACTATTTTAAATAGACATATTTATTCTGATATTTTTTGTTTGTTTTGTAATTCGCTTAATAATATTACAGTTTTGATCAATGGATTTTGAATGTGTCGGTGTTTATTGGTCAACACTTGCAATCAACATATTTAACAACAAACATCTGTAGTTAGTCTACCACCAATGCCTGCTGGTAATCAACCACCAAAGCCTTCTGCTGATCTAACAAGGTCAACTTGTGCTGTCTGTCCACCCTCAACAGAAAGTACATGTGATTTGGATGTATTAGAAAAGTAAATTGCTTTTGTTTGGAATGTTGTTTTGTAACATATTGTAGTAAATTCGAATACATGCATTTATGATCTTATTTGCATGTATATCATTGTAGTAACTTATACTAATGAGCTGTGAGAATCACGAAATGATGTATAAATATGTTTAGAAGAGTAAGAAGCAATTTGTGAATATTACATCGCTGGAACGTCTTCCAAAGCAGGAACGGCTGCAACAAGGTATTTATTATGCTGTGTGCAAATTGTACTTAATATTTCACTTGTTCCATCAAAATGATTTTTATTGGTTGTTAACAATTAATATTATTAGTCTTCAGGTAACATACCATCTTCAAACTTCCAGCAATAAATATCTGGTCAGGTGAGCCGAAACACCTTGATGCTCCAGGTGATGCAAAGGCAGATAGAAGATATAGAGAAACATGACCAGGATGCTATGAATGAGTTTGGTCTGCCTCTACAAACAGATGCAGACTTTGAACAAATTAATGTTTTATTGGCTGACAAAGCAAAAAGAAAATACATGGTAAGTTCTATTATATATTAAATCACATAAGTAGTATTTGTAAATGTATTATGTTCAAGTATGAGGTGAAGAAGTATTAAAAGTTGGGTTTGTAAATAAAATGTTTACTCGTTACCTGTGTCAATGCATCAATAATCCATGTCTGTTGCATTTTGTTCATCAATCTCAAGTGGTTCATTAATACAGAACATGACTACCAATATGACACACCGACACGTTCTGGTAGTTGGTCAACTCTGGTGTTTATCTTATAAATATCTTGATTTACTGGACACTGGATTAGAAGATAGGTGAAACTATTCCTCCTCCCCCCTCTCTCTAAGTGAGTGTGTGTATGTGTGTGTGTGTGTGTGCATGTTAAGGTTATAACAGTTTGTTTAGATGGTGTAACAGCATTATCTGAACCATTGCCTTTTTACACAGTACTGCACATATGCAGACATGCACATATACATGTAGACACACACACACATACACACACACACCTCAACTAACAAAACTTAGCTGCCTATATACATATTAATCTTCATTCATCTGGCCACAGACCTATCATTTAATTTTACCAATGACAATGCAAGGCACAAAGGTCACTTACCTGATGTATTGAGGTCACTAGCTAATTTAAAGGCAATTTTCAAGAAACTAACAATACTATATACATATATATATATATATATATACTGTCAGTATCTGTTAATCTGATAAGGTTTGTCACCTGATAATGTCTTAGCGGTAGATAAACGAGAATGTCAGAATATCGAGTCAGTCACATACCAGTAATCTGTGTCATGTATTTTTAAATCATAAAGATATACCTCTGTATTAAAACCAATATTCAATAACTGTGTGCAAGATACGGAATGGCATGGAAGCCATTAATCATTTTGATGTTTTTTTTAATTACAGAAACTATAAAGAAATACTCAGATCACTTAGTCCATCAGATTAACTCATGATCTGCTCATTGGAAGGATCACATATTTGTGTTTTTAATTAGCCATGAATAATTATGATTGACTATTAGATAGCCATGGGCAATGGAAGCATCGTGGTTGGTGTGTATGGTCAAGAACAATTGTAATTGGCTACGATATAGCAGATTAAAGAGTCATATATAATGGAACTAAATCCATCCCAAGCAATAATGTGTCAGATGGTGGATTTGTCGGATAAACCATATCTGGATTAATGGATTCTGACTAGGGTGGTCCTTATATGGGAGTAAAAACCTTTTTTTAATTTTTCAAACTCTCACCCCTTAAATGTGTTTGACTTGAACAAAAACTGTAGTAAGCCAAATTATGAAGAATTTGAGCAATATCTAGAGGTAGCTCAAGGCCTTTGAAATTTACTAAAAATAAGTATATTTCATGTAATTTACAAAATTAATATATAAAAGTATTTTATTCACATTCAGCATGTTCAATCTGAACATTAGTGGACAATGGTGGTAGCATGATACATACATACAGACAATTAAAACAGTTACATCATTATATCCTTAAAACAAACAAGTACGACTCCTTGCATATTGATTGAATGCTGAGCCAATATTATTGTCCATCATTGAGATGGTTATCATTAATGTCAATGATCATATGATTCAGAAGTGTCGCTAGTTATTAGTAGTTAAGGTGCTCTTTTTGGCATCAGGGAAGAGGTGTCTGTGGTCCTGAACTACTTGGAATAGGTACTGCTTTTGTTCTTCATCATTTGTCAGCAAGGAGTTGTATTATTCAATGAGAGCCACACCCCTCTCGGCTGTGTCGTTAACGACTTTCAAGCTCCCCGTGATTTCAAATGCTCTCTTGTAGTCATCTCGGGAATTCAATGTATCAGGATCTGCCTGCAGGAAATCTGTTGTTATGTCAAGACATCAGCAGAAGTTCATGGTGTTTGTGGTCACAAAATTGGTTAAAGACATATCATATCCTTGATTGAGTTGGTTACGATTTTGATGCATTTTGGTGGATTTTCGGTTCCTTCGACTTCAGAAATTGCTCGTGCCATGGCTCCCTTTGTGTCTGCTGATATGACGGAAACTCCTCACTCAGGTACCAAAGGTATTCTGAGAAGTTAGTTACAGCAGCCTTGGATATTGCTGAATTAATGTCTTCATATGCTTTCAGATTCTGAAGAAAGTCCAGGTCATTACGAGGTGCAGATATGGCATCAGGAGCGGTGAACCAAACCTTTACATATAGTCCGACGATGAACACACATACATCATGTATGTCTCTGTTTTCATAGGCAGTGAGATGGAACTGGTCACGAAACAGATATATTTTTAGCACATACAATGCTTTTGCTATCCAGCGAGCATGGTGTATTGCTCCTGGTGCCATGAAGTGTATGCCACGTTGAGGAGTACCACCCGGAAATATGATTGCAAGTTCTAAGAGTTCTCTGTAGTCATCTCAAGGTTGGAATGTTTGAAGCTGCTTCAGAGCAAAGTCATTTGCTTCATCTTTGACATCTGCAATTGAGTTTAGTGTGTCATCAGCAACTACTGCTGGTTTGAAGTTTGATAATCAATGTATTCCCAGTGCTTCTGGAATCACTTGAAGATTTGAAAACCAGGACCAGAGGTAGTGAATACACAGGCAAGAACGAGTTCTAGTATATGATGCCAACAAGCCAAGTATAGCAGATTATGGCCCAATTTTGCTTCCAGTAATGGACATATGCCATTGATGTGACCTGTGTTGATGGAAGTTGTGTCAAAACATAGTGCTCTGATCAGATGTTGTACCCCCCAGTCCTCTAATAACTGATTGACGGCTGTAGCTTGGGCCTCACCAGTGCAGGAGATCAATTTTTGTACACCACGTATTTGGTTTGTTTCCAATCCAGACACGATAACAGGTAAACAATCTACTAATTCTTTTCCCGTGAGATCTTTCAAATGCTTCCCATCCCAATGGACAGTCAGTGGGATTTTAGGTTAAACTTGCTCTTTAGCTGCTGGGAAATATCCTGATGAAGCTTATGGCATTCCCGGCGGATTGATGATCTGTTGAATGAGTAATCTTTAACATCATTTCCGAGGCTCCTGGCGTTGGCAGCAAGCATAAAAGTTGCTTTGCAGTCAGACAGCTTTGTCCTATCCATTGTAGCAGCCAGCTCAGAGCTTATGATACTTTTTCTAGCCCTCTTTCTATGCTTAGGCATAGAAGTTGAAGGTTCTTCTGACCGGTTTCCTCTGAACGGCAGAAAATCATCATCTGTATCGCCTGTCTCCGTATTGTCAGCAATGTCTGCAGAAACACATAGTTCAATGGTTTCATTCATGGAGTGCTCTTCCTGCTGAGCCTGTTGCTGCCTATTGTAAGCATTTTCTTTCTTTTTTAATGCCCGTGCCTCCTTCGTTGCAAGCACGTTGTCCACGGGACCCATACAGCCACGACGTCCGCTCTCCCTTTGGGCGAGAAGAAATTCTCTGTCTTCTGGATTTTTTATCAAAGTGTGTGCATCCTGGTGAGCAATATCAAAAAGATCTCCATAGTGCTCTGATCAAATGTTGTACCCCCCAGTCCTCTAATAACTGATTGACAGCTGTAGCTTGGACCTCACCAGTGCCGGAGATCAATTTTTGTACACCACATATTTGGTTTGCCATGTTCTGTACATGTTGCAGCTTACTGATCATGGTAGCATCATTAGATAGGTAACGTCTGATACGCCCAATGCTGTGCAGTTGTGCATATCCAGATCTGCATATGGAAGTGACTTGTTGTGTCATTGTCATGTTGGAATCAAACATGACACCTTGATTATGCACACATATTGTTTATGTTATTCGAGCATTTCCTACTTGTACAGACACTTTGTCCATGAACTGTGAGTTATGTTTTGATGTAAAAAGCATGACCTCTGTGATTTCATTATTTAGCTTCAGCATACTCTGGTGCATCCATGCCTCGATTTCGATTAGGCAGTTCTCAATGCGTGTCAATGCTTCAGCCTGGATGACATCATCTTTTGGTTTGAATGACAGATACAACTGTGTATCATCCACATAGAAGTGGTGCTGCAGTCCATGACGCCTTATGACGTCACCAAGGGGCTTTGTATAGAGTACGTAATTTTTCAGACCCAGAACAGAGCCCTGGGGAACACTGTACTCCATCAATACTGGCAATGACAATTCACCTTCAACAGAAACAGTTTGGAAACATTTGCTAAGATATGATGTCATCCATGCTCGCGGTATACCTGTGATACCAAAGTGTTGCTCCAATCATTCCAGAAGTGTTTGGTGATCAATGGTGTCAAATGCTGTGGACAGGTCGAGCATGATAAGCACAGACACACAACCCTTATCCAGAGAGTCCAAAATATCATTATTCACCTTGAGTAATGCCGTCTCTATTGAATGGAACTTCTGGTAGGCAGACTGAAGTGGTTCATGGAGAGAATTTGACACAAAGTATTGCTCTATGCGGGCATCCACAACTTTTTCAGGATTTTCGAGACAAATGGTAGATTAGACACTGGCCTGTAGTTCTTCAATATCTCTGAGTCCAGACCAGATTTCTTCAGGAGTGGTCTTGATGTGGAAAAATAACAAATTATCTGGAGATATCTTAATTTAGGCTCTTGTTCTGTTGGTCAATGTTTTCTTGAATAAATTAGGATTAAATTAAGTGTATCAGTATATATCATAAACATTCCATTGGGCAAAAATACAATTTGCGAAATAAGAAATTGTAAAATAATATGACTGACATTTAGGTTACTCCAAATGGATAAATTAATATCCAAATGCACTTCAGATATTGTTGTTTGGATTAACTAGATGTTCAATGCATTTGAGATAAACATATGGTGTTTTTCATATAAACTCTATAGAAGGGTTATTATTATTATGACACAGGCTAATAATTTGTTTTACATTACCAGATAATATATGCCCATGACATGTTATTGTTGGTGTTTTTGCAGATGCCTCAAAAATCTCCCAAATGAAGGAGAAAGACACAGAAGATGTTGTTAAAAAGTGGTTACAGGGTGACACTGACAGAGATGGTGGGAGGAATGCGAGGGAAGAAAGGTAGCTACTGAATTATGATATACAAATTATTCTGAAAAATATTCTAATATATACTGGGATCTGCTGATGAAGATGTGTGTTTAATGTAAAATTAGATCTTTCTGAAAGTACATTTTATAATCACATAAACATTCTTTTTAATACTATAATGCAGGAGTAGAATACAAGCTGTTGTTGTTGTTGTTGTGAATTTAACTCTAAATATTTTTTTTTACAGAATCTGTTGGAGTACACATTAGTGTGTCAGATATCCAAGATAGAAGTATGTATGGAAGTTTGAAACTATTTAATTTGTAAATCCTATTTTTGTTCCCTAGAATAATTTTTTACAGTTAACATTGCTCGGATATTATTTATATAGACTATTGTTTGTCTTTATTTAGCACACAGCGAAATATCTGGTTTTGAACAAATATCTATGTATTCTTTGCATCCATTGTTAGAAATGTACCTTTAAAAAGACATCAAACCATCATAATATGTTGCAACACCATGGATGAAGTCATCTTCACTATGTGATTAACTATATTTTGGAGAATAAAAGTACTAATTAATTTACACACTTGAAATTGACAAAGTAAGTTCTTCCTTATGTTTAATGTATTTAATAAACCGGATAACGAGGTACATTTGTCAACATTCTAGAACAAGAATCTCCCTTTTCCTGGAAGATACATGAAGGACACATTATGGATTTGTTTATTAATATTGATATTCATCTGATTTTGTAATTCTGCTTCTACCAACAGACTTTCTACAGATAAGATTAACTAACTGTTGTAAGTGTGAAATAGTTAGATTACTTAGAATGTAAACAAATATGGTGGCTAGTTGTAATAAGTCATATCATGTGTTGGTTTGTTAGTTTTAATTAGTAAAAAAATCATGGCCATTGCATTATTTTGCATCTTATCATAACGTTATCTTCTAAACAAACTTATTGAATTAGTTTGTATAAAATTATTGAGTAATATCTAATCAATGTGGTAATCTGTGATATATTGTTTGTTACTGAGTTTCTGACATTTTAAAAATCCTCTTTCACAAATATTCTTATTAACAATATTACTAGAAAATAAGATTGTTGTCTTCTGTCTGTGATGGCCTGATGTGTAGACTTATCTGAATATAGTTATCAATGTATAATTGACAAATGTATGTAAATGGTCTCAGATAATTGTGTTGGTAATAATTTAGCATTGATTAAACAAATGTTTTAATTACTAGAAATCACTCAGAATTTGTGTGTGTGTGTGTGTGTGTGTTTATGTATGTGACACAAATAAAACAAACCAAATAAGACACAAGACATAATCCAATATAAAAAGTTTAATTTAATTTAATATCCTTGTGTCAATCCAACATAGTACAATCTCAAATCTTATTTAGTCCAAATAACATTATATTGGACTCCTTTTATCCCCAATTACTCTTATATATATAGAGAGAGAGAGTGATGGGACACAATGTTGTAACACCTTATTTCAGAAGGAAAACTTTCCAATCCATGAGACAGTAGCAGTGACTAGAGTTAATCCCATTACATATTATCTGTAGTTATATATACGGAAGACGACCTGTTGTAAATGGTGTATACGTTGATGATACAAAATATTCTTCAAGTATTACAATTGTTTAATGTGCTAAATCACAGTTTGTTCACAATATCCTGCACGCGGCTGCACCCACACTGCTCACATTGCACTCTATTTCTCTAAAAGTCCTGAAAAGCGCTGAAATAATATTTTCCTCTACATGAATGAACCATGGGAATGAACTATCATACACAAATATTATCAATATATGTATAGGATATATATCTGTGTGTGTGTGCACGCGCGCGTGCGTGTGCGCACCATGACTGGTCCAATAGAATATTACAATTATGAATGATAAAATTAGATTTTATGTTAAGGTAATACATTGATAATAAGATGTTGCCAAGTAACATGTGCTGATGTTTTCTTAGCCAAGGATTCACCTTCCTGAAAACAATGAGAAATTATTTCAATAATTAACTCATTATATGACCAGACATGTACAATACATCTAATGCTAGATGATAAAGTATAAGGTCTTGTGTGTTACCTTAACCTTAATGATATTTATTGGTTTTTATTAAGAGATTTATATTTAACTGATATATAACCAGATAACAGATGTTTTACGGCCACCTTTGTGCACGTGTAAATGGGCCGAGTGAACTCCAAAGGTAATGAAGCGAAATAAAAGATTAAACGCCCTTCAGATATGCCCACGCCGAGATTCGAAGACGGGTGGTGATGATCTGTGGCTCAACGCGGTACCAACTAGCCACGGAGGCGTCCATGTTAAACAGCCGTTGATATTATCAGGGTTTTGGGGTGGGCTCTTCACGAGCCCTGAGCGTCTGCTTTGCTGTATCATTATTTTATATACCGGGGCTCCATTTAAAGTTCAGGCTTCCGTCTAACCCACACATCAGCGATTGAGACTTGATAAGTCATGATCCGTTTATTCACGATCCATTGTTAATGAATACCAATGATCCATTTCTGATATTCACATTTCCATTTTCAATAACATCACAAGTCACTTTTACAACAATTCACTTTTCGACTACATTCACCGAGATCCAAACAAAAACTGATTTAAATTTTGAAAAGGGTTGCCAGCTCTAAGCTGGGTCAGAGGTTACATGGATTACGAAACAGCCAATGAGAAATATTCAGGTCCCTCGCCAAATCCGAACAACAAAGCTAAGCCAATGACATTCGAATCTGGCATGGGACTCATGAGTTTTCAATTTCAGTTTTAAATATTTCCAAACCGTTACAACATTTTAAACGTACCAAAGTCTGAACAGCAATTAATCATTTCTCTCTAAATATTTCCAAACCGTTACAACATTTTAAATGTACCCGAGTTTGAACAGCAATTAATCATTTCTCTCTCAAAGCACATCAGTGTATAAAACAAAGAACATTTACAATCCATATACATAGATATATTAATATAACAAACTTCAATTATTCAAACTCTGATAATATGATAGGCTTGATGTGATGGTTTGTATGCATATGGTTAATAAGTGTTCCATTCCTGTAATTGGTTCCATAACATAACGCCTATAATACTAATTGATATTAAGTTTCTTTTCGTCTTACAAAACTTTACATTTAAATCTTCCTTTTTTACTAGACCTGGTACCATATGAATGTATTTCTTTTATTGTTATGAACATTTATTGTAGATTGATAGGTAACATGCTGTTTTTGGCTTTATAGATTATAATCAAAGTTTTTAATTTTACAATATCTAAACATTTCAAACACTTATTTTGGACAAACAATGGTTGGGAATAATCTAAATAACTAGCTTTGGCAATATTACGGATTGCCTTCTTTTGTAATAGCATCAAAGTATGTAATTGAGACTTGTAAGTATTTCCCCATATCTCACATGCGTAACTTAAGTAGGGAAGTATTAATGAACAATATAATACGTATTCGTGGTTGATTTCAAGCATGTATTTTTCGAGACATTTTTTCAAACAGCGTTAATATAATTAGACCGTGACAATTTTTCATCTATCAATACTCCTAGGAATTTATAACTTGTACTCTACTGACTTCTCTTTGTTATATAATACCCTATCTCTCTGATAAGATATGTGTTACATATCTGGTCACACTCACTGGCAAAAGGTAGCATATAACACCGGTTTTGTCTCAGTTGCACTGGTTTCCTGTTCGTTTCACACCACTATACACGATTCTGTTTCACACATTAAATTTAATGAGTACAACAGCACCACATAATCTAAGCAATTTGATCTAAAAGTATATACCAGTACGACAGCTGCGACCTAAGCCATTTTTACTTTTGATATATAGAGTTGATATATATCGCATTATTATTATTATTATTATTATTATTATTATTATTACCAAGGATAGAACTTACCATAAAAT
>OFDH01000030.1_pt1 | contig 11740 bp, 11 predicted proteins | sample 1520531 | NCBI WGS metagenome assembly OFDH01 (sample SAMEA3696448, study PRJEB22514) | metagenome | biome: water; feature: marine; material: hydrothermal vent | place: Pacific Ocean | collected 2014-08-15 | depth 1539 m | reverse complement strand
ATCTGAGCTTTTCATTATACTTGTACCTATAAGAAATGCATCTGCACCACAATCATGTAAAAATTTTACATCTTCTGCTGACTTGATTCCACTTTCGGATAATATTATTTTAGATTTCTGGAAATTTTCTAAAAGTTGCTTTGTGGTTTCAAGATTAATTTCAAGAGTATCTAAGTTTCTATTATTGATTCCAATAATGTCTGCATCGGTTTTTAATGCATTTTCAAATTCTGTCTTTGTGTGCGCCTCTAGTAAAATTTTCAGATCTTTTTCATGACCGTAATCAATCAGTTTGTCAATATCACTGACAAAACCGTTATCAAATAATCCCTGAATAAGCAAAAAATAGTCTGCACCCATTTTTTTTGCTGCATCTATCTGTATTTTGTCAATCATAATGTCTTTCATTAATAATGGAATTTTCACGTTTTTTCTGATTTTGATAAAATATTCTGGTGAACCGTTGAATAGATATGGCTGTGTTAAAATGGAAAGCGCCTGTGCACCACCAGATATCATAGATTTTGCTATTTGTATTGGATCAGAAATTTGCCTTATGTCACCTTCAGCAGGTGATGAAAATTTTATTTCGGTAATAAGAGATGCATGACTGTTATTCTTTATTGATTCCTGTAAATCAATTTCTGATTTAGGTAATGTTTCAGTAATATCATAAATGCCATCATCAATTGCATTTTGTGAGTTTTCAACTAATTTTTGTAGTATATTTTCTATGATCTTTCAACCTCCTCTAATTTTTCCATGTCACCACAATTTTTTACAAAGTTTTTTAGTTTATCAAATGCCTTACCACTATGAATTGTATCCAATGCTAGTTCAACTGCTTCATCAAAACTATTAGCAATATCTGATACAATTAATCCGCCAGCTGCGTTTAATGCGGTTATCTCAATTTTTGTTTTATTTGCTGTATCATTCAGCACATCTACAAATGACTTTATCGCATCTTCCTTTGTGTTTATTTGAATATCAGAGATGTTACCCCTTTGCAAACCAACATCTTGAGGATCAATAACCATGTTTGTAATGATGTTATTTTTTAGTAAACAAATTTTGTTTTTGGATGTGGTTGATAACTCATCCATTCCATCATCTGATCTAACTGTCATAATTGTTTCCGCATTTTTTCTTTGTAAAATTTTTACAATTCTTTCTTGATAGTCATCTGAAAAAACTCCAATTAGCTGATTTTTCACCATTGCTGGATTGGTTAATGGCCCAAGAAGATTAAATGCAGTTCTACCGCCAACAACCTTTCTAGCGTTTGCAACATTTTTCATTGCGGGATGAAATTTTTGCGCAAACATGAAACCTATGCCAAATTTTTCTATTATTTCATTTACTTTGCTTGGTTCCGAATTCAAATCAAATCCAAAATATTCAAAAATATCTGCACTTCCTGATACGCCTGATATTGAACGGTTACCATGTTTAGCAACATTTCCACCAGCCCCAGCAATTACAAAAGAAGCTGCAGTTGAGATGTTGAATGTTTTTAATTTATCGCCACCGGTACCGCACACATCAATAATTTTGCCTTGGCAATTTGGAGATATGTGTAATGCAAATTCTTCCATTTTGTTTAGCATAGCCAAAAGTTCATCGTCAGATTCACCTTTTTCCGTCAAATTTTTTAAAAATTCTGCTACATCTTCGTCGTTTTGTGTTCCGGTAAGTATTTCATCCATCACGCTAGTCATTTGATCAATTGTTAGGTTATTTCCGTGGGAAAGTTGCTCTGCTAATTCTTTAATCATTTTTAACCCTCATGATGAAATTTTCCAAGATTTTTTTGCCTTCGTCTGTCATGATAGATTCTGGATGGAATTGCACACCCTCTATGAGATATTCTTTATGGCTAACACCCATAATTTCTCCGTCATCTTCAGCTACTGCAGTAATTTTTAACGAATCTGGAATAATCGTTTTGTCTCCAACAAGCGAATGATAGCGTGTAGCCCTAAATGGATTTTTTACTCCATTGAAAAGTGAATCACCATAATGCTTAATCATACTTGTTTTACCATGTCTGACATTTCCTGCATTTACAACCTTGCCACCAAAGCAAGCAATAATTCCCTGATGGCCCAAGCAAACTCCCAAGATTGGTGTTGTGCTTCCAAGTTCCATTATTACATCCTTACATATACCAAAATATTTTTTATCTTCTGGGGTTCCTGGTCCTGGTGAAATAATTATAGCATTATAATCTCTTTTCTTTATTTCATCAATTGTAATTTGGTCATTTCTTATAACATCAGAACTTATTCCCAATTCTCCTAATCTTTGTGCAATGTTGTAAACAAATGAATCGTAATTATCTATAATCAAAAACTTCATTTTGATGCCTCCATTAGAGCAGTTATCATTGCATTTGCCTTATGTTCAGTCTCTTTTAGTTCATTATCAGATACTGAATCATAAACAATTCCTGCACCTGCTTGTACAAAACCGTGTTTATCATCTGCAAAAATACTTCTTATTGCAATTGCAAAATCACAACATCCATTAAATGAAAAGTATCCAACTGCACCAGCATATGGTCCCCTGGATTCCGGTTCTAGCTCATCAATTATTTCCATCGCTCTAACTTTTGGTGCACCCGAAACAGTACCAGCTGGAAAAACTGCCTTAAACGCGTCATACATATCATAATTTTTATTTAGTTTTCCAACAACATGCGTTACCATGTGTTGAACATGGCTGAATTTTTTTACCTCCATGAGTTTATTGACATGAACTGTTCCATAATCACACACTTTCCCAATATCATTACGTCCAAGATCTACAAGCATTGTATGCTCTGCTAATTCTTTTTCATCACTAACTAATTCTTGTCGTAATTTCTCGTTTTTTGTCTCATCATCTGAAATTTTTCTTGTTCCCGCAATTGGAAATGTTTCAACTTGATCATTCGTAACACGTAAAAGCATTTCAGGACTAGAGCCAATTGTTATTTTTTTACCCATTTTTAGATGGTAGAGATATGGTGATGGGTTTAGTGACCGAAGTTTTTCGTAAACTTTTAGATAATCACCATGTGCTTCAAATGAAAATTTTCGTGATAATACAACTTGAAAGACATCTCCGTCATAGATGTATTTTTTTGCGCTTTCAACTATTTTAGAAAATTCATCCTTGTCTAAATTAGTTGAAATTTTTGACATTTTGAAATCATCAAAAATTGGTTCAGATGTTTTTATTTCGTCTACTCTATTTTCTTCATAATAGAAATAGAGGGATTTTTTTTGTTTGTTGTCAAACAATATACCATCATTGTAAATTCCAAACTCCATTATTGGTTCCGTTGTATTGTGGCGTTTTGGAATTTTTTCCCACAATCTTATTGCATCATAATTAATTATACCTACAGCGCCACCAAGATAGCGATACGTTTGATCATCTGTTTTTTTCACTAAATTTTTTATTACTGCAAGTGGCTCATTTGTAACAATTGTTTCAATTGAGCCATCTCTGCTCTGTATTGTGACCTTGTCATAGTATCCCTTTACGACAAATTCTGGGTCAAAGCCCATAATCGAGGTTTCTGAGAGTTCTTCTGGGCCTGTTAAAGATTCGAATAGAAAAGAGTATTCATAATTTCGGGATATCTTGTTATAAATTTCAAATTGGGTGCCAGTATAATCTAGAGAAATAATCCTAGGAATGCAAGTGTGTCCAAATATGTCCACCCATGAAATTGAACAAAATTGAACTGTATTTAAACCATGATTTTGGTATTAGCAAAATTAGTGATAAAATATGGGTTTTTGAGTGTTAAATTGAGGTTTTTTAATATAAAAAATGGATTACTGAGTTTAAAAAATACGCATAAACTGTATAATTCAATAGAAAATACAAATTTAGCAGTTAATCAATGAAAATCGATCGATCACCTCTTTGATCTATTTCTCGCATTAATTGTATGAGTTCAATAGGAGTTGGAATGCAAAAGATAGCCATACATTCACAGATAATTGGTCTTAAGGCAGCGTTGAAAATTTCGGATATTATCAAGAAATAATCTATTCTGAATCAACAACTAGACTAATTTAACAATATTACGGTAATGTACGGTACACTTATTAGGTAATTGCGCCTATAATAGGATGTGAATAAGACGTGTCATAGATGTGGTACAGCTGATTTAAGCTGGAATCAAGCATATCATCAATTAACAGGCAAGTGGAAACTTGAGAATCACAAAGAATGCAAATAACAGTTAGTACTTTGAAAATCTTTTCTGAAGATAGTCTGTCATTTTAAGAAATTACTTGGGTCAGTTATTGCACCGTTTGCTGCAGAACCTACTAGGAGTGCATATTTGGCAAGTGCGCCTGACTTGTAGTTTGGTTTGGGCATCATCCATTTCTTGCTTCTTTGCTCTAGTTCCTTTTCTGATACATGTAGATTGACGCTATTATCCTCAATATTGATGCTAATTTCATCACCATCTTTAACGAGGGCGATTGGTCCGCCAACAAATGCTTCAGGGGCAACATGCCCAACCATGAAACCACGTGTTCCACCAGAGAATCTACCATCAGTTATCATTGCGACTTTCTTACCCAATCCTTGTCCCACAATTGCAGCAGTTGTAGCAAGCATTTCTCTCATTCCTGGACCACCCTTTGGTCCTTCATATCTAATAACTAAGACATCCCCTCCATTGATTTCACCTTTTGCAACAGAATCAAATGCAGATTCTTCGCCATCAAATACTCTTGCTTTACCAGTGAATTTTGTCATTTCTACACCTGCGGTTTTAATTACGGCCCCTTCGGGAGCCAAAGTTCCCTTCAGTATTACAGCAGTTCCAACTCCATGTAACGGATTTTCAATTTCTCTTACAATTTGTTGCTCAGCAGTACTTGATATTTTATATTGTTTGATATTTTCCTCGATTGTTTTCCCAGTAACAGTTAGTGCGTTACCATGAATTAGGTTATTATCTAATAATTTTTTCATTATCAGTGGTATCCCGCCTATTTTATCTAGACTGTTCATAACATAACCACCACCAGGTTTCATGTCTGCTATATGTGGTGTTTTTTTCCTTATTCTTTCAAAGTCATCATATGTTAATTTTATTCCAACCTCATTTGCTAATGCAAGTAAATGTAAGATACCATTAGTTGATCCACCAACAGCATTTAACATTGTAATGGCATTTTCAAACGATTCAAATGTTAAGATATCACGTGGTTTGATATTAAGCTCCAGTAACTGTGTACATGCTTTACCTGTTTCATATACTATCTTTTCTCTTCTGTCATCTTCAGCTGGTGGACTTGCACTTCCAGGTAATGCAATACCCATTGCCTCAGAAATTGATGCCATTGTATTAGCTGTAAACATTCCACCACATGAACCAGCATTTGGACATGCAGTATTTTCTATATTTTTTAATTCTTCTAGTGAAATCTTCCCCGCATCATATGAGCCCACTGCTTCATAAACATCAACAACTGTTAGTTCCTTTCCATCTAGCATTCCAGGCATAATTGTTCCACCGTAAACAAAAACTGAAGGAATGTTCAGTCTTGCCATAGCCATCATAGTACCTGGTAAACTTTTGTCACAGCCAGCAATACCAACTAACGCATCATATTGGTGTGCCCTTACCATTAATTCAATTGAATCGGCAATGACTTCCCTGCTAACTAACGATGATTTCATGCCTTCATGACCCATCGCAATTCCATCACTAACTGCAATAGTACTAAATTCTCTTGGTGTAGCACCCGCATCCTTTACACCATCTTTTGCTTTTTGAGCAAGTCCAGGTAAATGTATGTTACAAGGAGTAGCTTCATTTCCTGTGTGGCAAACACCAACGAATGGCTTGCTAAGATCATCATCAGTCAAGCCCATGGCTTTGTACATCGCTCTATGCGGAGATCTTGCTGTTCCCTCTACTACATTCCTACTTGATATTTCCATTTTAAACATCTTCAACACACGCTACTGTAATTTAAATTCTAGAAATGTAAATTTCATAAACTAGTGTTAAATACAAGAAACATGGATTCTAATGAACTTCAAACCTTTATTCAGGATGTAAGGGATGATTTAAACAATTTAGATAGCCTAATTGATTATTATGATTTTTTAGGTCATCATAATATTAGAACTATTGTTTTCAATCCTGAAGATGAACCCAGTTTTTTTGAAGGATCTGTAATCACAGTTTTAGATCAGAGATATCGTGAATTTTTTAAAAGCAAATTTAATTGTGAAATTGATGAATTAACACGTGTAGATGTTCTTGAAATTATTAGAGCACAATTACCATCTATTAGAAAAAGATTGTCTGAATAATTATAAACAAAATTATTTTGTGTCTATTAGTAATTTATCCTTTAATTATTTGTGAATCAAGTTCAATTAATTGCCCTTCAATTTCTTCAGGTGTTTCAGGACCAAATGAAATTAAAATTCGATCATCATCTTCAAGAACATGATCAAAGATATTGCCTGTAGACTTGTGGTTAATGTAATACTTGAGTGAATAATCTTCGTTAGTACAAAATTCTCTTCCATCTGGAAATGCAAAACATTCATCGTTAACAGTAAAACCCATACTGTTGAACAAATAACCAAGCGTTACTCCTGATGAGTGTCTATGAATGGTAGTACCATCACTATCCTCAAAGTGGATCCAACTACTTTTGATTTGGTAGGCTGGACTAGAAAAGTCAAGTTTGTCGCCAAAAACTCTTACAAGTAAAGAAGCATGTTGATGCTCATCACCCAATCTTCCTGCACCGTCTGGTGCACCAAGCGCACCACTAGTATCAACTTGTGTCATGAAAAGAAATACTGAATATCCAACAATTACTGCGATTAATGCTAAAATTCCAGTAGCCATGAGAGTGGTTTTACGCTTATTCTTAGATATTTTAGCAGCGTAATCTTCTCGTTTTTCTTGTCTCTCTTCTCTTGCTCTTCTTCCCATTGACGGTCAGATTCATATTTTTGCCCTATATAACATATGAAATTACTAACATTACTTTTCATAATGATATATTGGAGAATATGAAAACATCTTCGTGCCAACACAGTTTGAAAGACCATCATGGGATGAATATTTCATGCTACAAGCTGAATTGGCTAAATTACGTTCAAACTGCATGACACGAAAGGTTGGTGCGGTAATAGTTCGGAACCACAGACAAATTGCTACGGGCTATAATGGAACTCCGCCTGGAATCAAAAATTGTTTTGAGGGTGGATGCAAAAGATGCCAAGATAGGATGGATGGAAAAATTGAGTCTGGTGCTTCACTTGATCGATGCGTTTGCAACCATGCCGAATCTAACGCAATAATGCACTGTGCAATTTTGGGCATTGAAGCAGGTAATAAGGATGCAATTTTGTATAGCACATTTGTTCCATGCTTAGAATGCAGTAAAATGGCAATTACCATTGGAATTAAAAAAATAATATGCCTTAATACTTATCCTGAGACTGATTTTGATCTGATTAAGGAATCAGGTATTTCTATTGAAATGCTGGATAAAAATAGAATTCAATACTGGGCAAAATCATTACTAAACTCGTAAAATGTCAAACCAACAGGAAGAAAATAAAACGGAAAATATGCCATATGGATTATTAATCTCTGCTGCATACAATAGCCAAAAAAATGCAGCAATTTTAAAATTCTATGAACCAGTATCTCAAAGAATTTTTTTATGGGCAGACAAATCAGGGCACAAGCCATACTGTTATTCCAAATTATCACCAGATGAGATACCAACTGAAATTTCTGAGCGGGATGACGTTATTGATATAAAACAAGTTAAACTGCTGGACATATTACATGATAAACCAATTGATGTATCAAAAATATTAGTCAAGGATCCCTTAGCAATTGGTGGCACACAAACAAGCAAAAGTATTAGAAACTTAATCGATACTTGGGAATCTGATATAAAATATTATGAAAGTTATCTTTACGATAATTCACTGATTGTTGGTAAATATTACAAAATTGAGAATGATGTTGTTGTTCCATATGATTTAGAAATTTCTGATGAAACTAAATTATCATTAAAGAGTATGTTATTAGATAAACAGAGTGATACCAACTTACCAGACCCAAAACAATTTGATGAACATGTCTCACAGTGGGCAAACCTTCTCAATCAGCCTATACCAAAGATCAAGAGGATTAGTCTAGATATTGAAGTCGAATCAGAGATTGGCCGTATCCCAGATCCAAAAATTGCGGAAAAAAGAATCACAGCTGTAGGTTTTGAGGGTAGTGATGGATTAAAACAAGTTTTCGTTTTACGGAAAAGTGGAATTGAAGAAGGTGTAAATGAACTGTTACCAGGTGTCAAGATCGTATTTTATGAAGAAACAAAAGAAAAGGAAATGATATTAGATACATTTGAACTGATGAAAAAATATCCATTACTTATCACATACAATGGTGACGGATTTGATTTACCGTATCTGTATAATCGTGCTAGCAGACTTGGAATTGACAGACAAAAAAATCCGTTATACATGATGAGGGACTCAGCTACACTAACTGATGGCGTGCATCTTGATTTGTATAGAACTATGTCCAACCGAGCATTTCAAATCTATGCTTTTGGTCAAAAGTATAGTGATTTTTCGCTCAACAGTGTATCAAAAGGCTTACTTGGTGAGGAGAAAATCGATTATGGTGTTGAACTTAATGATTTAACGCTATATCAAACTGCAAACTATTGCCAAAATGATGCTAGGTTAACGTACAACCTAACTGCCTTTAACAATGATTTGTTGATGAATTTGCTTATTGTAATTAGCAGAATTGCAAGAATGCCAATTGATGACATATCTAGGATGGGTGTATCACAATGGATTCGTAGCTTACTATATTATGAACACAGACAGAATGGAATTTTAATTCCAAGAAGGCAAGAACTTGACAATAGATCATCTAATGTAGTAAATGAGGCAATAATAAAAGACAAGAAATTTCGAGGCGGTTTAGTAGTTGAGCCAGTAGTGGGAATACATTTTGACGTTACAGTTATGGATTTTGCAAGCCTGTACCCCAGTATTATAAAAGTGAAAAATCTATCATACGAAACTGTAAGATGCTCACATGATGAATGTAAGAAAAATACTATACCTCAAACAAATCACTGGGTCTGCACCAAAAAAAATGGTTTAACATCTGTACTAATTGGCTCATTGAGGGATTTGAGAGTAAACTATTACAAAAATATGGCAAAAAAGGATACACTTACGGTTGAGGAGAAGCAACTTTTTACTGTTGTAAGCCAAGCGCTTAAGGTAATACTAAATGCAAGCTATGGAGTTATGGGCGCAGAGATTTTTCCATTATACTTTTTGCCTGCGGCAGAAGCAACAACTGCAACAGGTAGACACATTATTCTAAGCACTATTAACAAATGTAAAGAATCTGGAATTGATGTTCTGTATGGCGATACTGATTCACTATTTGTAAAGAAACCTACCCCTAAACAAATTGAGGATATAATCACTAGCGCAAAGATAGATCATAATGTAGAATTAGAAATTGACAAAGAATACAGATATGTAGTATTAAGCGGTAGAAAGAAGAATTATCTTGGTGTTACAAAAAATGGTAAAGTAGATGTTAAGGGTCTAACGGGAAAGAAATCACACACACCGCCATTTATCAAAACATTGTTTTATGAGTTGCTTGACATACTATCTGAAATTAAAACAATTGAGGAGTTCGAAAGGGCAAAAAATAAAATTTCTGACAAGATTACTGAATGTGCAAGAAAGGTGCAGGCTAAAGAAATACCATTGCAAGATCTGGCTTTCAATGTAATGATAAGCAAAGCACCAAGGGATTATACAAAAACAGTGCCACAACATATTCGTGCAGCAAAACAATTAGAGTCGATCAGAGAAATAAAAAAAGGAGACATAATATCGTACGTCAAAATATTAAACAAGCCTGGAGTCAGACCAATTGAAATGGCACGTAAAAGCGAGATTGACACATCAAAATATATGGAATTTATGGAAAGCACACTAGACCAGCTAACATCATCAATGGACTTGGATTTCGATACAATTTTAGGAAAACCAAAGCAAACTGGACTTGAACAATTCTTTTGGAATTAAAATAAAATGGAATTAGACGAAACAACGATGGGAATAATCGGCATCGTAGCCGGTATCTTAATTCTATCAGGCTGGGTCCCACAAATTGCTAGGGGCTACAAAACCAAAAGGCTGAATGATGTTTCATCATATCTAATGATCCTAATTTTTGCTGGTGCAGCCTTGTGGTTAGTTTATGGAATTGCTTTGGATGATGTTTACATTATGGGCGTTAATATAGCTGCAATGGTTTTAACGATGATTGTGCTATCTATGAAATTAAAATATGAGAAGGCTGCTCAGACAACAAGTGAATAACATGTTCATAATTAACTGTAAAAACTATAATGAGATTTCTGGTGAAAAGATTAACAAACTTTCTCAGATTGCAGAAAAAATTTCAAAAAAATACAAAATTCCGATTGCCATAGCTCCACCTCATCATCTATTAGCATCAATAAAGAAATCAAAATTACTTGTGTTTGCACAGCATCTTGATGATGCCAAAATTGGAAGTACTACTGGATACATGATTCCTGAAATCGTAAAAAAATCCAAAGTTAATGGTGCACTGATTAATCACAGTGAACATAGAATTTCGTCTAAAGAAATCACAAACCTAGTTAAAAGACTCAAAAAATTAAAAATGAAAACAGTTGTTTGCGTAAAAAATGTGCGTGAGGCGGAAAAATATGCAAAGCTAAACCCTACATACATTGCAATTGAACCACCTGAATTAATTGGGACAGGTAGAGCAATTTCAAATGAGAGACCAGAATTGATTACAAAATCCTTACATGTAGTAAAAAAAGCAAAAAATACAACAAAGCTTCTTTGCGGAGCAGGAATTGTAACAACTAAAGATGTCGAGCGTGCAATGAAACTAGGTTCGCATGGCATTCTAGTTGCAAGTGGAATTGTCAAATCCAGAAATTGGCAAAGAGATATTGAAGGCTTTGCTAAGGCAATCCTTTAAAAACGGCTCAATTTGATTTGATAATCTAAGTGATAGCAGTGAAATCGATCTATGCGTTTGAGGATGCAAACAGCAAAAACAGAATGCTGCTAGGTGGTAAGGGTGCCGGCTTAAGTGAAATGACAAGACTCAAACTTCCTGTCTCGTCTGGATTTACAATTACTACTGAAGTCTGTAATAATTATTATGAAAATAAAAAACGTCTTCCAAAAAATCTCATGGTAGAAGTTAGTAAGAATATCTCAAAAATTGAAAAAAAGACTGGTAAAAAATGGAATTCTAGTGTTAATCCATTGCTAGTTTCGGTTAGATCTGGCGCTGCTATCTCGATGCCTGGAATGATGGATACTATTCTTAATCTAGGTCTAAATGATCAAACTGTTCTTGGTTTAGCAAAAAAAACAAACAACCCAAGATTTGCCTGGGATTCCTACAGAAGATTTATCCAACTTTTTGGAAAGGTTGTATTCGGTGTTAAGGATGAAAAATTTGATGATGTTTTAGATGCAGCAAAGAAAAAACAGAGAGCAAAAGATGATAGCGAACTTGATGTTAACTCACTTAAAAGAATCGTCACTGAATATAAAAAAATTTGTGAAAAGCACACTAAACGGAAGTTTCCAACAAGCCCAAACGAAC
>OFDH01000028.1_pt1 | contig 11933 bp, 10 predicted proteins | sample 1520531 | NCBI WGS metagenome assembly OFDH01 (sample SAMEA3696448, study PRJEB22514) | metagenome | biome: water; feature: marine; material: hydrothermal vent | place: Pacific Ocean | collected 2014-08-15 | depth 1539 m | reverse complement strand
AAACATACACTAAAAAGAGGGAAATGAGGAAATCCTTGTGGTATTACTACCGACCAAATCTCGTCTTTACAGTTTAGTCAAGGGTTCTATGGTAGTAATACCAACGGATGCCTGGAGACGAGGGGGGTCGAACCCCTTACCTCAACGCTGCCAGCGTTGCGCTCTACCAGTTGAGCTACGTCCCCAGAAGTTGGAAAAGGCAGGATGAGCAGAAATCTTTATAAGGATTTAAACGTGCCGATTTAATTCAAATTTTTTGGTGCGTCTTGTCACCGGAAGGCGGAGTGATAACGCCCTGAAATTTGGCGTCCCCAAGGGGAGTCGAACCCCTGTTGCCGCCGTGAAAGGGCGGAGTCCTAGGCCGCTAGACGATGGGGACCAGCAACCCCATATGCTATGATTGAAAGCATATTTTGTCAATATTTTTTTGCGGTTTTCAATAAAGTATCGACTTCTCTAAAGTAAAGAAATTCAGCTTTGCAGAAAATCCTGTATTTCCTGAGCCAGGTTTTGCGGAATCCCCGGCACCTGCATTATTTCGTCTAAAGACGCCTGCCTTAAACCAGTTAAACTGCCGAAGTGCTTCAGCAAAAGTCGCCGACGCTTTGGTCCGATTCCCTGGAGATCATCAATTCGCGAATGCAGTGTGTCTTTTCGTTTGAGTTTGCGCTGAAATTCAATGGCAAAACGGTGCGATTCATCTCGGATGTTCTGCAAAAAATAAAGCACATCTGAGTTACGGCGCATGCGGATTTCGTTTTTCTGCTTTGGTTTCACCACATATTCATAATCAACATTTTGGCCCCGGCTGCGTCCCATCTTCCTGGCGGACCGTCCTTTTGCCAGTCCTATCAAATCGACTTTCCGTAAAATACCAAGTTCTGCCAAAACTTTTTCAGCAATATTGATTTGTCCTTTTCCGCCGTCAATTAAAATCAAGTCCGGAAGTTTTTCCCCTTCTGCCAGAGCACGTTTGTAACGACGCGTGAGAACTTCTTTCATACTCGCAAAATCATCCGGACCAGAAATGCTCTTGATTTTGTATTTCCGGTAATCTTTATTTGAAGCAGAGTTATTCTTCCAGCAGACCATTGAAGCAACTGTCATTGTTCCAGAAAGATGCGAAATATCAAAGGCTTCCACTACTTCCGGAAGCCGATTCAATTTTAATTCGTACTTAACATGCTTCAAAATATTAGTGTTTTTTGCATAACGTCTGCGCTCCTCTGATAAATTAACTTTTGCATTGTTGTATGCCATTGTGACAAGTTCTTTTTTCCGTCCTTTCTGAGGACAAACAACGTAAACGCGCCGTTCCGATTTTTTATTGAGTGCATCTTCAAGCAGTTTTCTATCTGTATACTCAAAGGGCAATAATATTTCACGGGGAACAATTGAGCCTTCCGGCATATAAATTCTATGCAGTGCCTGTCCCAGTAAATTATCTGCGGATGCTTCGCTGCTGTCCTCAAAAAAGAAAAAATCTGTTCCCAGCAGTCTGCCGTTGCGAATGAACAAAACCTGGACTCCGGTTGAGTCAGCTTCACGGAAAAGATTAAACACATCCTGATCCTTGCCCTTGACATCAAGTACCATTTGTCTCTCGAAAATCCTGCTCATGGCTCGAATCTGATCACGGTACTGAGCTGATTTTTCGTACTCAAGTTTTTTGGACGACTGCTCCATCCGCTGTTCCAGTTCCCTCAGGAGTTCCTTATCACGACCTTTTAAAAACAAGCGAACCTGGCGCACCACTTTTCCATACTCTTCCACAGAGACAACACCCCGACATGGAGCAAGGCAGCGCTTCATTTGAAAATTGAGACAGGGACGGTACGTCTTTTTTCCATCAAGCAGCATTTTGCTGGTACGCAGCGGAAAATATGTCATGACTGCTTTCAACACCTGGCGGGCATCTTTCACAGAAGGATATGGTCCATAATATTCTGATTTTGCATCAATTTTTTCACGCACCAGCATAAGGCGCGGATACATTTCTCCAACAGTCAGTTTGCAGTACGGATACGATTTTCCATCCTTGAGAGCCACGTTGTAACGGGGATGGTGTCTTTTGATCAACTGTTCTTCCAGAATCAGCGCTTCTGCTTCAGTGTCTGTAACAATCAGGGAAAAATCATGGATACGGGAAACCATGAGCTGGATCCGTAAATTGTGTTTGGCAGAGTTGTTAAAATAGGAACGGACGCGGTTGCGGATGGATTTGGATTTGCCGATGTAGAGAATGCTTTGCTGATCATCCTTGAAAAGATAAACTCCGGGAAGGTTCGGCAGGTTGGAGAGTTTATCCCGTGCGGAAGAAATGTCTCCGCCACCTTTTACAGCATGGCGGGTTTCTTTGTTCATTTTGATTACTGCATCAAATCTGCAATTGTTTCAGGAACTTTTTTTACAAAATCGGCCATTGTTCCATATGGTCCAATGTCCATTTTCAGCGCATATTGAATGACCACTGTTGGTGTGCCGGACACACCATAAAGGGCTGCTTTTCGTTCTCCGTCCTTGATCAACTGGTTGACCCACTTTTGGTCTTTTTCTTTTTGAAACTCTTTGTGCATTCCAAGCGAACGTGCCAGATAATTTATAATTCCGGGATCAAACACATTTACGCCATGCTTGAAACTTGCCTTGAAAAGTTCATCCTTGATCAAATCAGCTTTGCCAATTTTTCTGGCCACATAATAGAGTCGCAAGGGAGAATCATCCTGTCCACGGAAGACAATCGGAATGTCGATAAATTCGACTTTGTCAGAAAATTTTTCGCGGAAGTTTCTCGAGGCTTTGTGAAGATTATTGCAGTGAGGGCAGCCGAAATTCATAAACTCCTCATAAACAACTTTTTTAAGACTATGTGCAGCAGGTACATTCCCAACTACATCATAGTGCCCCTGGATCGATTCTTTGGCCGAAACAGAACCAGCCAGGACCAACCCAAAGATTATTAATACTACTTTATGCATTTCTTTACTCCAATTTTTAGTTGATGATGTTTCTTCTTTGTCTTTCCGGTGAAGCGCAGCGCAAACCCGGAATCCAGGGGGCTTACAGAAAATCTTGTTCTCAACCTTAGCAGGCATCTGGTTCCCGGAACAAGTCAGTGATGACAAATAAATTACTTTTTCAGCAGACCCTATTTATTTTGTGAAAGGTCTCCCCACAAAAACTGCAGAATCGCCACAGCAGACACTGCGGCAGTTTCCGTTCTGAGAATCCTTGGGCCAAGATCCACCGGACGCATTCCGGAACGGAGCGCCAAATCAATTTCTTCCGGATGAAACCCTCCTTCCGGACCAACCAACACCCGCTGGTGCTCCTTTGGTTTTGCTCGGTCTGCACCGGTGCTATTATTCCAGGAAACAGAATCAGCCGATCCCGGGGAAAGTACCCATGAATTTGGACATTCCGGAAGTGCAGACAAAGCTGTCTCCAGATTCGAATGCCAATATATTTCGGGAGGGAATTGCCGTCCGCACTGTTTGGAAGCCTCCAAGGCAATACGCTTCCAGCGTACCATTTGACGCTCAGCCTGTGAAGTACGGAATACTTTTGAAGAATGAGCGCCGCCAAAAAAATCCAAACGATGAACACCAAGTTCAGTCGTTTTTTGCAGAATAAAATCCAATGCTTTTTCTTTGGGCAAAGCCTGCAAAATTTCCAACCGAAGAGGTGACTGAGGCGGAATCGCAACCGTTTTTTCCGGAACAAACTTGAGAGAATTCCGGGAAAGGTTTTGCAAAACTACTTCAAAACGACGGCCCTGTTCATCCTGAATGAGAAAATAATCCCCGACACGCAGACGACGTGATTTCAGAATATGCCCTGCTTCTTCACCCTTTAGTTCATATTGCCTGCCGCATTCAAGCACTCCGTCAAAAATAAAATACGACATTTTTCCTGATCAGGAATACTTAAACTTCAGTTGGTCTTTTTTCAGACCAATGCTGACCTCTCCTCCATTTTCCAGCTTTCCAAACAAAACCTCATCTGCAAGTACGGTTTCAATTTCACGCTGAATCGTGCGTCCCATCGGACGTGCACCGAATATTGGATCATAACCTGTTTTGGCTAACCAGCTTTTTGCTGCATCCGTTACATTGATAATTACTTTTTGGTGCTGAAGTTTGACTTCCAACTCCACCAGCATTTTTTCTACGACCATCAAAACAACCTCTTCAGGAAGACCTGAAAATGTAATGATGTTGTCCAGACGGTTGCGAAACTCCGGACTGAACATTTTTTCAATAGCTTTTTTGGAAGGCCCTTTGGGGGTACTTCCGCCAAATCCAATGGTGGTCGAACCCATTTCCTTGGCACCCACATTGGAAGTCATAACCAGCACAACGTTGCGGAAATCCGCTTCACGGCCATTGTTGTCAGTCAGGGTTGCATGATCCATAACCTGCAGCAGAATATTGAAAATATCCGGATGCGCTTTTTCGATTTCATCCAGCAGGACCACACAATGCGGATTTTTGCGCACTGCATCCGTCAGCATACCACCCTGATCAAACCCGACATATCCGGGAGGCGCGCCGATCAGGCGGGAAACGGTATGCTTTTCCATGTATTCACTCATGTCAAAGCGTTCAAAATTAATTCCCATGATAAAGGCCAGTTGCTTTGCCAGTTCTGTTTTTCCTACACCGGTAGGTCCGGTGAACAGAAAAGAGCCAATTGGATGATCCGGATGATGTAGTCCTGCACGGGAGCGCTTGATGGCCTGTACTAAAGTTGCTATTGCTTCATCCTGACCAAAAACCTGCATCTGCAATTCTTTTTTCAGTTCCCGCAGTTTATCCTTATCGGTAGAATTCATCCGTTCCACAGGAACACGCGCCATTCCTGCAACCACCTTTTCTATATCCTGTACAGCAACTGTTTTGCGTTTTGTACCAGGACGCAACCGCACCAGCGAGCCGGCCTCATCAATCACATCAATTGCCTTGTCCGGCAAATAACGCTCGTTAATGTATTTTTCAGCAAGCTCTGCAGCAGTTTTTATGGAACCGGCTGTGTAACGCAACTCATGATGTTTTTCATATCGTGACTTCAAACCTTTGAGAATCTTGATTGTTTCCGCCAGTGTAGGTTCTGTGATGTCAATCTTCTGGAAGCGGCGTGCAAGCGCACGGTCCTTTTCAAAAATCTTTTTGTATTCTTCATAAGTCGTGGAACCGATACAACGGATTTCTCCTTTTGCCAAAGCAGGTTTCAGCAGATTTGAAACATCCATAGATCCCCCGCTGGTTGCGCCTGCTCCAATAATTGTGTGAATTTCATCTATGAATAAAATCGAACCTGGACGCTTTTCAAGTGCTTTCAGAACAGCTTTTATACGTTGTTCAAAATCTCCACGAAACTTGGTCCCTGCCAGTAAAGCGCCAATATCGAGAGCAAATACTTCTGTTCCTTCCAGTATTTCCGGAATGTCACCTTTGAAAATCTGCAGGGCAAGTCCTTCGGCAACAGCGGTTTTTCCAACTCCAGGATCTCCCACATAAATTGGGTTGTTTTTGCGACGTCTGCACAAAATCTGGAGAGTTCGGTTGATCTCATTTTCGCGTCCAATCAGAGGATCAATCCGGTTTTCTGCTGCCTGCAGAGTCAAATTTTGGGTGTAAAGGTTCAGTGGATTCTGTTCGGGACGTGTCTGTTCATTTTCTTCCTCCTCTTCTTCCAGTCCTTCATATTCAGGTCCTTCTCCCTCCTCTTCTTCCACCGGTACTTTGGCAATGCCGTGTGAAATATAATTCAGCAAATCCAGACGGGTGATATCCTGTTTCTGTAAAAAATAAGACGCATAGGACTGAGATTCACGGTGAATTGCAACCAGCACATCCCCGACATCGGCAGAAGCTTTTCCGGAACTGTTGACATGCATGATTGCTAAATGCAGCACACGCTGAACGGCACGTGTCTGCCGCGGCAACTTGTTTCCATCAAATTCTTCCTGCTGAGAAAAGAAGTCCTCCAAATCCTGCTTGATGAGGGTTGTGTCTCCTCCACAACTTCGAATAACATTAAGTCCCGCATCATTGTGCAGCAAAGCATAGAGTATGTGTTCAACACACAAATATTCATGTCGCCGGTCAATAGCTTCACTTTGAGCTGCCATCAGGCACATTTCTAAATCTTTTGTGAACATAAACTCAACTCAATTTTCTTCCATTGTTGCCTGTAGAGGATATTCATATTGTTTCGCCAACCCATGTACCGCTTCCACTTTCGTTTCTGCAACCTCATGAGTGTAAGAACCGCAAATTCCAATTCCGTTTTCATGAACATGAATCATGATCTTTGTTGCCTCACTTAAACTTTTTCCAAACACTGTTTCCAGTACATACACCACAAATTCCATCGAGGTATAATTATCATTATGAAGCAGAACTCTGTAGCTTTGAGGCGGCTTCAGCTTCTTTCGCGTTTTAGTCTTCAGCTGTTCATCAATTTCAATTTCACTCATTATTTTTTCCCGGAAACCCAGCCCTGATTTTCAAACTAATCCAATTCTGCATGAAAATTTCAAACAAATCGTTTTTCTGTAGATAATTGCACTTTAACTCATTTTTTAGTTAAGTCAATCTGTTTTTTAATATTTTTCACTAATTTGCCTTCACTCTTACTTCCAGTGCGGAATCGACATCCTTCAAAAATACCCGACTATTGGGCTGAATACTGTGTGTAAGCCAGACATTTCCACCAATAATTGAGCCTTCTCCAATCACCACATCTCCTAAAATTGTTGCGCCGGAATACACGATCACGTTGTTTTCGATAGTTGGATGACGCTTTAAATTCGGGTTAGCCAGAGAATGCTGCGGACTGAGTGCTCCTAAAGTAACACCCTGATAAAGCCGGATCTGATCCTTGATTACTGCAGTTTCCCCAATCACGATCCCGGTTCCGTGATCAATCATCAGCCCTTTTCCAATTGAAACACCCGGATGAATGTCAATTCCGGTTTGTGAATGAATGTGTTCAGTCATGATTCTCGGAATCAAAGGCACGCTCCTTTCGTGCAAAAAATGCGCAATTCTAAAGACACTTACTGCCTGAAGACCAGGGTAGGCCAGCACGATCTCACGCTTGCTGACCGATGCAGGATCGCCTTGAAGAATTGCGTCAACATCCTCAGAGAGAACTTCACGCAGTTCCGGAATGTATTCCAGAAATTCGAAAGCAATGTTTTCAACCTGTTCTCCAAATTCAGGCTGTTCCTCACAGTTTTCTCCTTCCTGCGAAGCCTTCCAGCAAAGAACCAGCTCTATGAATTCCTTGAGGCGGTAGAAAATCGAGACCGTTTGCTGTCCAACAATATGAGGTAAATTGAGATTATCAAAAGACTCCTGCCGGATTAAACCGGGAAACAGCAGTACCTGAATATCTTCAACCAGTTTAACAATACTTTCCTTAGTCGGCAAAGCAACCACGCCGATATGTTCTATTTCCGGATGTTCCCGGTAAGAGACCATCAGGGCATCAATTGTTTTTTGCAGCCTTTTTCCCTTATCTTTTGACATCGTTTGGTTACTGGTTTGAAAATGATAATTCCGAACCATTTCGTTGAAGAAATAATGTTCCGGAATTGAGATGAATGAAACTAACTGTTATGCTGTAAAATATAACTCAAAAATGACACGGTTTTGGAACTTTTTGCGAAAGTATCTAAAATAATCTCCGGTTTAGAATGCAAAGCTACAAAAAAGAATTTGCCAAATTTCTTGTACGTGCAGAAGCCCTGCAGTTTGGGGAGTTCACGCTCAAAAGCGGGCGCAGCTCACCTTACTTTTTCAATTCCTCAAAATTCAACACCGGCCCCCTGATTGAAGAGCTGGGTCGATACTATGCTTCGGCAATTGAGGAAAATGCTCCAAACTGCAGTTTAATCTTCGGTCCGGCTTACAAAGGCATTCCTTTGTGCGTTTCTGCGGCCACAGCTTTGTCGAGCAGTCTTAACCAGAATATAGGATATTTCTTTAATCGAAAAGAGAAAAAGACACATGGTGACCAGGGATCACTTGTTGGTCAACTGCCGTTGGCGAAGGATTCGGTGGTTATGGTTGATGATGTGATCACTGATGGACTGACTAAAATCGAGTCTGTTGCCATGATTCGAGAGCTTTGCGGGGTAAAGTTTTCCGGGGTTTTAGTGGCACTTGACCGGATGGAAAAAAATTCTCTGGGACGTGATGCCATTGCGGATTTTGAACAAATAACCGCCGTTCCAGTATGGTCTGTCATCACTATCCGTGAAGTTTGTGATTATCTGAAAAATCGTGAAATCGACGGTGCCGTTGTTTTGGATGATGATATATTTCTAAAAATAGAGCATTATCTTGAAGAACACAGTGTCCGTTAGCAAGGTCCGGAAAGTAAAATACTTATCATTCTATTTTACCTTTGTTTCTCTTGAGTCATGAATTCTCGCATGATACTGATATTATAAATTGCAGAGTGTCATCTCGACCGAAGAGAGAGATCGAAAAAAGTGCGGTTTCCTTATATGATCCCTCACAGTACGTTCGGGATGACATGATAAAACTCGTAACTGTTTAGTATTTAAAACAAATATGCAGAAAGCACAGGAGTCTGAACAAAGCATTCAGCGTGCCCGGGTTTCTTGGGAGCAATCCAAAGAAGACCTGGAAATGGCCAAATCCTTTATCAAAACAAATCCGGATACCAGCTGTCTGCTGAGCAACCAGGCTGCGATCAATGCCTTCAGTTCAATTTTGCAGGCACATGGTCATTTTCAGCTTCCGGCTTACTCTTCAACTGAAATGCTCAACATATGCAGTTCTGTTGTATCGGAAGTCGAGGAAACACGGCCGCAGTGTGAGGTACTTGACAGTGCCCTGAATCGGGATTTACTGGGACACACCCGTCCAAAAAATATCCAGTTCACGCCGGCATTCGCCAAAACTTCGTACGAAGCAAGCAGGCAAATTCACAAAATTATCAAAGCCTACTGGAGGGAGAACAAAGCGCGTTTTTTTGCTCCATGATTGGTTGTTAGCAGTGAAACTGTGTCAGCACTCAAGTTGTTTATATTTTGAATAACACTCTGTTCAGGTTCAGAAAAATAGCCGTCAGTTTTTAGCTGTCAGCAATCGGTATAAAAATCTGACTTGTACTCTGAAAACTGATTGCCATTACTGAGTACTGAGTACTGATAGCTAATAATCTTTATTTTTCAGGCACTATGCTAAATAAAATAAGACACTGTCTTGCCGACCATCAGCCGCTTAAAAATACACAAATCGAAAAGCGTGCCTCTGTGCTTATACCTTTGCTGGAATCTGAGGGTGAACTATTTGTCCTGCTGACTCAGCGTTCTAAGCAACTGCGCTCGCATGCAGGACAGGTTTCTTTTCCGGGAGGGAAGCAGGACACACAGGATGCAAATTCACTGGAAACTGCACTCCGTGAAACCCATGAAGAAATAGGTCTGCCTCCGGAAAACGTAGAAATTATCGGCACACTGGACCAGATTCTCTCACTGCATTATTATCTGGTCACGCCCTTTGTCGGTCTCATTCCCGAAGATTTTGCGCCTCTTCTAAATACAGCTGAAATTGAATCAGTCTTCAAGGTGCCCCTCACCTTTTTCATGAACGGCGACAATCACTGGACCGAGGAATTCAAAACACCGATTGCAACTGTACTGGCACATCATTTTGATTATCAGGGTTTTGATATTTGGGGCCTGACTGCTAAACTGATTCTGCGTCTGCTGGAAATCGGTCTCGGTCACATCCCGGATTTTCAAGTACATCATCCGGACTCGCCAAACTGGATGGAAAGGGCGCTGGATTATTCGGGAGAAGAGCTGCCGTTTGATTTAAAACCGCTCAGCCATTCTGAACAGGGGAAGGTACATCGATAAGAGAAAGCCAAGCACGCCAAAAGCGATCAAAATCATCAACAGCGGTTCAATCAGCGTACTGGCCCAGGCCATTATTTTTTTCAGTGATTCCTGATTGTGTGAGCCGATTCGTGCAAAACTTGAAGGAAGGTGTCCACTTGATTCTCCGAGTGCAACCATTTTCACAAACATTGGCGAAAAAACCGGAACCATTGAATAAGCATCACACAGGGATTTTCCGGAATCAACTGCTTCCCGTACCGGAGCAATTCGTTTACGCAGCAGTTTAGGAAACATCTCTTCCGCCAAAGCCAGTGCCTCCTGCAAATGCACACCTGTGAGAAGCATGATTTCCATACTACGACTGTAGAACAGCATCTGTACGCTTTGCTGAAGGCGCTTTCCACCGGGAATCAGATTCAAGAGCCAATACCATCCAAACAATCTGTAAACAAAAACAATTAGTGCTCCGGAAAACAGTGAACCTAAAATCCAGGCTTCCGGATTAAAGCGCAGGGAATCACTTAATTTTACCAGAGCCCGAGTCAACCAAAACAGGTCCTCGCCGAGACCTGCGTACATGCGCTTAAACATCGGCACCATGAAAATAACTGCCCCCAGAGACAGGACTATGAAAATGCTGAATACAACCAGAGGATAATTGAGCAGCCGTTTTTGCTCCAGAATCATTTTTTGTTGAAACTGGTAAAATTCCAACAGCATCCCCAGCACCTCTGTCAGTCGTCCGGTACTTTCCGCAACCTCAATCATTTTTGCGACAATCTGCGGAAATGCCTGGTAGTGCCGCAAAGCGCTGCTCATTGAAAGTCCGTCCCGCAAATCCTGCCGAATCCGGCAGAGCAGGAAACTCAAAACATTGTTTTTTTGCTCCTGTATTGCAAACCCTAAAGCATCATCCAATTCAACTCCGGATTTGAGCAGGCGGTGCAGTTGCAGCAAAAATTCTGTGATCTCAGTATTGTTTAAACTCCTGTGCAGATGTGACTGCTGAATTTTCCAAAAGCGAACCCTGTAATATCCTTCCAGCAGTAGATGCTCTTTGGCTGCCTCCCGGCTATGCGACTCCAGTGCGCCTTCGTACAGCGAACCCTGCTTGTCTGTCCCTTCCCAGTAAAAATTTCCCACGTCTGTTAATATAAGAAATTATAATCTCAATTTAACTTTATGACATATACTCCAGTTCTTTTATTCTGACAAGAGAAAAATTTCTGTTTTTTTCATATTTTTCATGCAGGTCAAGAATGATAAATAAATCATTGGTTTAATGATTGCATGAGGTTCAGGGATTTGTCCGGCAACCCAAGTTTTTCGGCAGGATGATGAGTGTTGTACAAGGACAGATAGCACCGGATCAGCATGAGCCCTTTTCGATAATTTTTGTGAGCTGTTTGTATTTAACAAGTCTTTACCCTGATGATACTTATGAAAAAGATATTAAGTTTGCTGGTTTTGTCAGTTTTCTTTTGCGGTGGCCTTGTTTTTGCGGCCGACTCTGCTTCCAACAGAAAAGACATGACGTTAAGATTAGGAATGAAAACAGGAAATCATTTAATGTACTCAACATCAACTCCGTTTGTGCTGGAGTTTCCCGGTGAAGACTGGACTTTTGGATTGACTTACGGTTCCGGGAAATACAGTTATTCCTATACGGACTATAACTCATCAACGGGTAGTTATTCAACGAAAGCCCAAAATATTAATTTCAGTACTGCAGAAGTAACCGGCAGATACTATATCGGAAACTCATTCAATATTCCGTTCGGATATGCTAGTTACAAAATTTCTTATCCTGACTGGGTTTATTCAGGGGTTACCTATGACATCGATTATTCCATTACCCAGTTGAATTATGGAATTGGAAACGAATGGACCTATGACTGGGGCGGATACTACGGAATAGACTGGTATCAGGGAGGAAGCAAACTGAGTGATACAATAACAGTTAAACTCAAGTCCGGTACCGAAACTACTACCACTCTGGCGCAGGCAACCAAAACTTCGACAGATGTCAGTGCTTTTGCCGGTATTT
>OFDH01000026.1_pt1 | contig 12271 bp, 7 predicted proteins | sample 1520531 | NCBI WGS metagenome assembly OFDH01 (sample SAMEA3696448, study PRJEB22514) | metagenome | biome: water; feature: marine; material: hydrothermal vent | place: Pacific Ocean | collected 2014-08-15 | depth 1539 m | reverse complement strand
GAAGTAACGCAATTGATCAACAAATTAGACCATGGGGTGGCTTAAACTATATTGCTAATAACGCACTTAGAAGTACGCCAAGAGAAGATTTTGTGCCTGAAAAATATCAAAATTTAGCTTTTGCTGATATTGAAATCCCTCTCAACAGTAAAGCAAAGATGCTTAGCCCTAAAATTGAAGGACGCTTATTAGATGCGCTAAACATTAAAAAAAACGAGACTGTTTTAGAAGTGGGTACCGGTAGTGGTTATCTCACAGCGGTGATTTCAAAATTATGTAAATCAATTACTAGTATTGAAATCGACGAAGCGCTTAGCAATGCAGCTCAAGAAAAACTGGCCACCCTTAATATTAGCAATGCTCAACTCGAAGTAGGTGACGCTTCAAAAGGATTGCAACGATCGAATAACTTCTATGATGTTGTAGTTATCGGTGCATCAGTGCCAAAGATTACCGGCCGCTTCTTTCATTTGTTAAATGTTGGCGGACGTATCTTTGTAGTAGAGGGTCAAGGCAATGCCATGCATGCAAAACTCATTACCCGTATTAGTGAGCACAAATGGGAAACTCAGTCTTTATTTGAGACTCATTTAGACACCATGCAAGGCTTAGAAAGCACTAAAACTTTCGAATTTTAAAAAAAATATATGGAACATTTCTATAATTTTATTTTAAGAAAATCTAGCAGTAGTGCGGTTCTATTACTACTAGTTGCTGGTTTTTTTATTGCCCAGATTCCTGATTTTCAACTAGACGCCTCTTCAGATTCATTAGTACTAGAAGGGGATGACAATCTTCGTTATTACCAAAGCATTAAGAAAGATTATGGCTCTGACGACTTTTTAGTTATTAGCTATCAAGTCGAGGGCAATCTTTTAGATCCTGCACAACTCAAACATTTAGCTAATTTTAGAAAAGATCTGCAAGCTATCGATGAAATCAAATCAGTTACTACGATTTTAGATGTGCCATTATTTCGCTCACCGCCACTCTCGTTAGTAGATTTAGGTGGTGATGGTGTTAGCATAGACAATGGTAATGCTGATCTTGTGCTTGCCAACAAAGAATTTAAAACCTCACCTTTATATGGTGATAACTTAGTCAGTAAAGACGGAAAAACTACCGCTATTTTAGTATCACTCAAGGGTAACGAGCGCTTTGAAGAAAGACGTCGAACCCGTGACTCAATGCGTCTTAAAAGAGCGACTAATGAGCTTTCTAAGGAAGCGCTAGATAAGCTAAAAATCATTGAAAAACAAGTACTTAAAGACGTTACTGCACAAGGTGACTTACAAGCCAAAACCATTGCTACCATTCGTGCCACGATTGACCAATATCGAGATAAAGCCAGTTTATTCTTAGGCGGTCTACCGATGATCACCACCGATATTGTTGGCTATATCAGTAGTGACTTGATTGTCTTTAGTTTAGCAGTTATTGGTTTAATGACACTGATTCTAGTACTCATTTTTAAAGGTATTCGCTGGGTACTAATGCCAATTGGCATTAGTATTACCGGTGCACTGATGATGACTGGTATTTTAGCCTTCTTGGGCTGGAAAGTAACCGTGATATCGAGTAACTTCTTCTCATTACTGCTAGTTATGACACTCTCAGTCACGATTCATTTGGTAGTACGCTACCGAGAGTTAGCGCAAAACGACCCGGAACTTGAATACCAACAACTGATTAAAAATACGCTAGAGAAGATGTTAACGCCTTGCTTATACACTACACTTACCACCATTGCTGCATTTGGTTCGTTGCTGATTAGTGGTATTAGACCGGTGATTGATTTTGGCTGGATGATGTCCATCGGCGTTACCATTGCTTTAGTACTCTCGTTTTTAGCTTTTCCAATTATCATGGTCTTATTGCCGAAAGCCAAAGTGCCAAAATTCAAAACTCAGTTAGGTGTGACTCATGGTCTGGCTAAGTTTACCGAAAAATTTGGTAACCACTTACTGGTGGTGTTGGTGCTATTTGTTGCTATAGCAAGTGTTGGTATTAACAAACTCAGTGTAGAAAATCGATTTATTGATTACTTTAAAGAAAGTACTGAGATCAACCAAGGCCTAACTTTAATTGACAAAAAATTGGGTGGCACCATTCCGCTAGAAATTGTGTTTGATGACTTGGCTGAAGACTATTGGTATGACGAAGATCTACGCGCTGATGTTCATAAAATTCATACTTACTTAGATAATTTAGATGAAACTGGCAAAGTACTCTCAATTGATACTTTGATGCAGATACTAACCCAAGCAAATGACGGTCAAGCACTTAATGGTTTCTTCTTGAATATTGTTAGAGGTCAAATCCCAGACAGCGCCAGAGCACATGTATTAGACCCTTATATCAATGAAGACAATGGTCAGTTACGTATGGTGATCCGTATTCGCGAAACCAATAAAGATCTTAAACGCGGCGAACTCATTAATAAGATTGAACAACACATTTCAAAAGAGCTTGGCTTTAGAGAGGACAGTTTTCACACGACCGGCATGCTAGTACTATACAACAACATGTTGCAAAGCTTATTTGACTCGCAAATCAAAACCATTGCTGTGGTCTTTTCTGTGATTTTTATCATGTTCTTGTTTATATTTAAGTCGGTGAGTTTATCTATTTTGGCACTGATTCCTAACACTTTGCCATCGATATTTATTCTTGGCATTATGGGGCTGATGAATATCCCGCTAGATTTAATGACCATTACCATTTCTGCCATTGCTATTGGTATAGGTGTTGATAATGCCATTCACTATATTCACCGTTTTAAGGTTGAATTTCAAAAAGATCAAGATTATATGGCAACCATGTATCGTTCACATGGCTCAATAGGTTTGGCAATGTTTTATACTTCCATTACAGTGACGTTAGGCTTCTTAATTTTAGCTTTGTCTAACTTTATTCCAAGTATTTATTTCGGTGTATTCACCGCCATCGCAATGCTAAGTGCGTTATTAGCCAACCTGACTTTATTGCCAAAACTTATATTGATGGTCAAGCCAAAAATTTAGTTAAATCTTGTAGCGCTATTTAATCATGTCAACACTACACCACTTTGATGTTCTTATTATTGGTACTGGTAGTGCTGGGCTGATGAGTGCTTTACAATTATCCGACGACCTATCCATTGCGCTAATCGCTAAAGACAAAATCCTTGAGGGTAGCTCGTACTATGCACAAGGCGGCATATCGGCAGTACTAGATAACCAAGATAACTTTGAATCACACATTGCTGATACCTTGTCAACCGGTGTAGATTTGGGCAATGAAACCGCTGTGCGTTTTATGGTTGAACAAGCACCATCTGCCATCGAGTCTTTAGAGCAAGCTGGGGTTGTTTTTACTCAACAACAAGGTCAATATCACTTAACCACTGAAGGCGGCCATAGCAATCGACGTGTTGCCCATGTTGCAGATAAAACTGGGCAATCTATTCAAATTAATTTACTCGATAGCGCCAAATCGAAAAAAAATATCACCCTATTTGAAAATTTTATTGCCATTGATTTACTTACACAAAATCAGCATTGTTATGGCGCCTACATTCTAAATAAATCAAATAATGAGATTGAAAGCTTTATCGCCCACAAAACGATTATTGCTACCGGTGGCGCTTCAAAAGCTTATCTTTACACCTCTAATCCAGATACTTCAACTGGCGATGGCATTGCCATGGCTTATCGGGGTGGTTGTCATATTGCAAATATGGAATTTACCCAATTCCACCCCACTTGTCTTTACCATCCACATGCTAAATCATTTTTGATTTCTGAAGCATTGCGTGGCGAAGGGGCTAAACTCATTTTGCCAACAGGTGCAGCGTTCATGCATAAATATGATGAACGCGGTGAACTTGCACCACGTGATATTGTTGCCAGAGCCATTGATTCAGAAATGAAAACTCATGGTTTTGACTGTGTGTACTTAGATATTTCATTCAAAGATAAAGATTGGATTGAATCACACTTTCCAACCATTAATAAAAAATGTGCTACTTTTGGTATTGATATTTCGCAAGATCCAATCCCAGTCGTGCCAGCCGCTCATTACACCTGTGGTGGTATTCAAACAGATATCAACGCACACAGTAATATTAACAATCTATACGCCATTGGCGAGGTTGCCCATGTTGGCGTACACGGCGCTAACCGTATGGCCAGTAATTCATTATTAGAATGTATTGTGTTTGCCAAGGCCTGTGCCAACCATATTAATCAGCAAACTTTAACGTCGCAACATCTAGTCTTTGATGATTGGGATGCCTCCAGAGTTAGCCTGTCTAAAGAAAAAGTGATGGTCACTCATCTGTGGGACGAAGTCAGACGCATCATGTGGAACTTTGTTGGCATCGTGCGTAGCAACAAACGCCTACATTCTGCACAAATGCGTCTTGCGCAAATTCAAAATGAAGTGGATGAATACTATCGTCTTTATCTAATTTCAAGTGATTTGATCGAGCTGAGAAATCTAGTTACCACTGCTCAATTAATTGTTAAATCTGCCATTTTAAGAAAAGAAAGTCGTGGTCTGCATTATAACGAAGACTATCCTCAAACCTCTAACGTGGCAAAAGACACTATAATAGTGACATGATCTTACCTATTCTTCACTATCCTGACTCACGCTTACGCACCGTAGCCAAGGCCGTTGATGTGGTGGATGACACGGTAAAAACATTAGTTAAAAATATGTTTGAAACCATGTATGACGCACCAGGCATTGGTTTAGCCGCCACACAAATTGACCATCATCAACGCATCATTGTGATTGATACTTCGGAAGATAAAAGCCAGCCTTTGTGTTTAATCAACCCAGAAATTATCGAAAAAGACGGTGAAATCGACTGGGAAGAAGGTTGTCTTTCAGTGCCAGATTATTACCAATGTGTCAAACGTGCTAACCATGTCAAGGTGCGAGCACTGAATGAACAAGGCAAGGAATTCGAGATCGAAGCGGATGAGCTTTTAGGTGTTTGTATTCAACATGAAATTGATCATTTAAATGGCATTTTGTTTGTTGATCATTTGTCTAAGCTCAAACAAAAACGCCTGCTCGAAAAAACCAAAAAATCCATTAAAGTTCTTTAGTCATAACCAATGAAAATTGGCGATTATCAACTAACTTCACAAGTCTTACTTGCGCCGATGGCGGGCACTAGTGACAAACCTTTTAGAACGATTTGTCGCGCACAAGGAGCGGCACTCACCACCTCCGAAATGGTGGTTATTCAACACCATCTACTCAATACCAACAAATCTAAACACCGTCTTGACTTCACTGGCGAACCAGCACCTATTAGTATTCAAATTGCTGGCTCTGAAGCTGATGAATTAGCCTATTCAGCGCAGCAAGCGCTGACTTTTGGCGCTGATATTATTGATATTAATATGGGGTGCCCGGCTAAAAAAGTTTGTAATAAAGCCGCAGGGTCTGCACTCATGCAAGACGAAGCCTTGGTTAAAGATATTTTAACTGCTGTGGTCAATGCTGTCGATATTCCGGTTACTTTAAAAATGCGCACCGGTTGGAATGTCACCAATAAAAATGCCCCCACCATTGCCAAGATAGCACAAGATGCCGGTATACAAATGCTTAGCGTTCACGGTCGAACGCGTGAAGACAAATACAACGGCATGGCAGAATATGACACTATTAAAGAAGTTAAATCACAAGTTAGCATCCCTGTGATTGCCAATGGTGACATCACTTCAGCTGAAAAAGCTCAGCAAGTGCTTGATTACACATCAGCTGATGGCGTTATGGTTGGCAGAGCCACTCAAGGCAATCCATGGATTATTCGTGAGATTGACCACTATCTAAAAACTGGCCAAAAAGCGGCTGATATCCCACTCAACATCAAAAAACAAACAATTTTGGACCATATTAGCCAAATTCATCAATTTTATGGCGAAAAATTAGGCACTCAGTTATCCAGAAAGCATATTTTTTGGTATGCTACTCACCTTAACAAAGAAAGTGGTCAATCCTTTTGGAAAAGAGTGAATAAAATCACCGACCATAAACTGCAATACCAACTACTTGAGGAATTTTTGAATTCGTGAATACTGATTTACCAGCTTGTATCAATGCAAAACTTGATCGCTACTTTGAGCAACTCAATGGTGAGAAAGTTTCTGGCGTATTTAAAATGGTGCTTCAAGAAACTGAATCTGCCACCATCAAGTTTGTTTTGGATAGGGTTGAACAAAACCAAAGTGAAGCTGCCAGAATCCTAGGTATGAATCGCGGCACTTTAAAGAAAAAAATCGAACTTTACAAACTGTAAAACTTTATAATTACCTTTTGTAATTATCACATCGCTCTCAAAGGAATAAAATGGCTATAAAACGCGCTCTAATCAGTGTTTCTGACAAAACTGGTGTCATTGAACTTGCTCAAGTTTTAGCGAGCAAAAACATCGAAATTCTCTCAACCGGTGGCACAGCTAAGCTTTTAGCTGACAACAACATTCCCGTGATTGAAGTATCTGACTACACTGGCTTTCCGGAGATGATGGCAGGTCGTGTTAAAACCCTTAATCCAAAAATCCATGGCGGTATTTTGGCTCGTCGCGGACTTGATGAAGGCGTGATGGCTGAGAATGATATTAATCCTATTGATTTGGTTGTTGTTAATTTATACCCTTTTCAGGCAACCATTGCTAATCCTGACTGCACATTAGAAGACGCGATTGAAAATATCGATATCGGTGGCCCGGCAATGCTTAGATCAAGTGCAAAAAATCATGCCTCAGTTACGGTTGTGGTAGATGCCTCTGATTATCAAACAGTGATTGATGAGATCAACGCAAGTGGTGATACATCGCTTGAGACACGCACAAAACTAGCGCTTAAAACCTTTGAGCACACAGCGCAATATGATGGTGCTATTGCTAATTATCTTGGCAAAGGTGAAGACGGCTTTTCTAACACTATGAATTTACAGTTTAATAAAGTGCAGTCAATGCGTTATGGTGAAAACCCACATCAAAATGCCGCATTTTATGTAGAAAGTAACATTGCCGAATCTTGCGTAGCATCAAGCACCCAATTCCAAGGCAAAGAAATGTCCTATAACAACATGGCTGATGCAGATGCCGCACTAGAATGTGTACGTAGTTTTGATGAACCTTGTTGTGTGATTGTAAAGCACGCCAACCCTTGTGGTGTTGCCGTCAGAGATAATATTCATAACGCTTATCTCGATGCCTTTAAAACCGATCCAACCTCGGCATTTGGTGGCATTATCGCTTTTAATCGCCCACTAGATAAAGACACCGCTCAAGATATTATTGATAAGCAATTTGTAGAAGTGATCATCGCACCCAGTGTTGATGATGATGCTAAAGAAGTATTATCAGCTAAGAAAAATGTTCGCGCATTAGAATGTGGCGATCTTAGCACTGCCCAACCATCACTAGACTTTAAACGAGTAACGGGCGGACTGTTAGTACAAGACAAAGATCTAGGTGTTATCACTGAGGACGACATCAAATGCGTCAGCGAAATCCAGCCTACGGCTGAACAAATTAAAGATTTATTATTCGCTTGGAAAGTGGCTAAAACGGTTAAATCAAATGCCATTGTTTATGTGAAAAATGAAATGACGATTGGTGTTGGTGCGGGGCAAATGTCTCGTGTTTACTCTGCCAAAATTGCAGGCATTAAAGCTGCTGATGAAAATCTGGTAGTTGAAGGCTCAGTGATGGCATCAGATGCATTCTTCCCATTCCGCGATGGTATTGACGCGGCTGCACAAGCTGGCATTAAAGCCATTATCCAGCCAGGTGGTTCAATGCGTGATAATGAAGTGATTGAAGCAGCTAACGAACATGGCATTGCGATGGTGCTGACTGGTATGCGCCACTTTAAGCATTAAAAAAACTTGTCTTTATATTTTAAGTAGTGGTCTGCCAAATTTTAAACGTTCATTGTTAACTAGTTCCAATGGGAGTTTAGCTTCGCATTCTTTGATAAAAGTTTCTAGGTGTATTCTAAAGAATGCCCCCTTATAGTCTCGATTATTACCCCTGGGTCCAAACTTATCAATAAACTTCTCAGCAGATAGATTTTTCTCTGAGTCCTCTGAGTCTAAGTTTTCATTTAAGCTTTTCCTCTCATCTTTTATGTACCACTCAATAGAATACCAAGAAGCTAAAAATATTGGCCCCCAAAGGTTTATAAAATGTTGTTTAGATATTAATCCAAATAGAGCCATATACCCCATTCGTTGCATAATAATGCTAACTTCTTTATGAAGAGCGTCTTTTATATCTTGACTCCAATCATTTCCATCAATTCCTTCTACTTTTGAATAGAATTCCTTCTTCTTACTTTCTGATATTTCTTTCAAAAAACTTATACGATCTTGATCAGAATAAGATGGCTTAAAAATCCTTTTTTTATATTTGTGGGTTTTTTGCTCACCTTTAAATCCAAGAGGAATAAGAATATTTTCTAACTCTGATTTGTATGCATCCGTAACCAATCTAATATGATTTTTTCTTTGAGTCATCTCATCCATAGCCCAACGAAGCACCTCAGCGTCACTGGCGTTTGTGGCTTGTATTCGTGCATTTTTTGTTTCTTCTTGTGACTCTTTAGCTTGCCATATGCCAATCAATAATACTATAGTAACTATTGTCATTATTATATTAGTCAGCCCCGAAACACCCTCCCAATTGAAGACTTTCAAATCTTCGTATACAACTATGCCACTAAAAAGATAATAAGAAATCATTGGGACCAATACCAAAAGTAAAAAAGTCAACAATGTGATAACTACAATTGGTCTTTTATTAATCATTGTTTCTACACTCATACTATTAAACTATTTATAATTTATCTATCATTTTTACATAAGTTTTTGATATTTACAAAGTCTTTTCATTTTTAGCGTAGTTAATACGAATGCATTGATGTTGAAATTAATAGAGGTGCAGCCCTTTTATTTGCTATTTGCAACTTAAATAACTATTAATTAATAACGGCCCCACCCTTATAAATAACTTCTGACACTTGGTTGCCGTTTTCATCCCAGCTAATTTCTACACCTTCTGCATGGCCGCCAATCCAATTAAGTTCTTTTTTCTTTTTTCCATTAGCATACCAAGAAGTGTGTAAACCTTCCGGTTTCCCGCCCAAGTAATTATACTCGGCAGATTTTTGACCATTATCATGCCACCAGATAAGTGCACCCTCGTTTTTGCCATTTACATAATTCCCTTCACGGATTTTTTTTCCAGTTTTATTCCAGCCTATCTCCAAGCCTTCCTGTTTACCGTTAATATAATTTCCTTCACTTTTCTTTTGACCGTTGTCATGCCAAGAGGTGTGTAAACCTTCTTTTTTGCCATTGATATAGCTAAATTCAGAATCTATTTGTCCATTTTCATGCCATATTGTATCTCTATCAACCCTATCATTAACGTAATTAGTTTCATATTGTTTTTTTCCATTATGCCATATGGTTTTCAAACCTTCTTTTTTGCCATTAATATAATTTTCTTCACTAGTTTTTACACCATCTTCATCCCAAGAAATTCTCAAACCTTCCTGTTTGCCGTTAATATATTTTTTTTCACTTTGCTTTTGACCGTTATCATGCCAAGAAACATGTAAGCCATTTGCTTTACCGCTAATATAGCCACCTTCATAGACTTTTTTTCCATTTTTATTCCAATGAATTTTTAAGCCGTCCTCATCTCCATCTATGTAATTAATTTCATAATTTTTATGACCATCATCATGCCAGCAAACCTCTAGACCTTCTTTTTTGTCATTAATGTAATTAACCTCTGACCATTTTTGGCCATTATCATGCCAGTAAACCTCTAGGCCTTCTTTTTTATCGTTAATGTAATTAACTTCAGAAAGTTTCTGTTTATCACTTCTCCATACAATCTCTAGACCTTCCTTTTTATCGTTAATGTAATTAACCTCTAATGATTTTCGGCCATCACTATTCCAGCTAGTCTCCAAACCTTCTTTTTTATCATTAATATAATTAACTTCATAATTTTTTTGGCCATTACTATGCCAACGAATATGAAAGCCTTCTTGCTTACCATTTACATAATTAAACACTTCAGATTTTCTTCCGTCAAAACTCCAAAAAACATGCGTACCCTCTTTTTTATTATTAATGTAATTCACTTCTGAGCGCGTATCACCACTCTCCCACCACTGAGTATATAAACCCTCGCGTTTGCCATTAACATACTTTACAGATGATGATTTTCGACCATTGCTATGCCACTCAGCGTACCACCCAAACCTCTTGCCGTTAGCATAACTAACCTCTGACTTCTTCCTGCCATTTGGATAATATTGCACCACTGACCCGTCAATCTTGCCATATTTAAGTGGTTTGCTATTCTCATCTTTACTAGCATTCACTTTATTATTAAAATAACGCATCCAAAAATAAGAAAACACACTTAGCAAGACTAACAAACCCGCAATGTAGACGAATATGTTGGCATGATTAATCAAAATATAAAAAGACAAGCCTAAAGTAAGAATTAAAATTACGGGCCATTTAAGCAAATTAGCAAATGCTGACAATCTTGGTGCCAGCCTTTGGAGCGACTGATGAATATAAGAACTGTTATTATCAATAGCATCAGATATCGGCTTATTTATAGACAAAAACAGGTCTTTAGTTAGAGTTAATACTGCACCCAATTCTGTAAAAGTCTCTTCTTTTTGTTTCTTCTTCTTCTGCACATATTTTTTAACATCGTATGTTTCAACACCGTATGGATTTTCATCTACTAATGATAGATAATCATTGAGTGCCACCTGAATTTCAGCAACTTTGTACGTTAAATTGTTAACTTTTCTTGTTGCCTTGATTGCTTTTTGGTTAGACATCCATTTTGCAATTGAAGGTGTTAGCTCAAAATAAAGAAAGTTTTGAAAGCTAACAATGTATTTTTCAACATCGCCAGATGGCTCAATACTTAAAAAGATATTTTCAGATTGTTGTATATAGTCAAACAACTTATCAGATATCTTACTAAGCTCTTGTTCACTGGTGTTTTCTCGATCTTTGGAAGCGGATATAAAAAAACCTATAGCCGTAAAAATTAATGCGAAACCAGTTAAAACATCGAAGCCAATTTCTACACCTGGCACTTGATGTCTAAATAAAGACACAGCATCTGAAAATACATTTGATATTTCTAAAGATTTTTCTATTTCATTCATAATGAATTTCGTTCGTATTTATAAAAATTAAACACAGTTATTTTATTAAAGAACTTCATTATAGATCATCTCAAGACCTTTTCTTAAAGTCGTTTCATCTTTGGCGTAGTTAATGCGAATACATTGATGTTGGTGTGCCCAAGTATCATCCATACCGATAAAGAAATTATGCCCGGGAATAATGTAAACGCCTTTGGCTTTTAGTTGTTGATACAATTCTTCTGAGGTTATTTCAAGTTCTGGAAACCAAATCCACATAAAAAAAGCACCTTCGAGTTTGTGTAATTTGGCATTACTGTTGGCAAATATTTCATTGAATAACTTAACGGCAATATCAGCTTTGGCTTGGTAATATGGCTTAATCACATTATTGGCAAGGGGAATTAACTCCTTATCTTTAATCATACGTGTGAGTAGTGATGGGCCGACACTATTGGGTGCTAACACCAAAATTCCATTCATTCTACTAATAGCCTCAATAGTATCATGATTGGCAATCACAATACCGGCTCTAAGCCCTGGCAAGCCCAGTTTGGACAACGACATACATAAAATCGTATTGGTATTCCAACTTAGGGATACGTCAGTATAAATAGCGCCTGGAAATGGCTGACCATAAGCATTATCAACAATCAGTGGAATATTGTTGGCTTGGGCGATGCTGTCTAGCTTTGCAAGCTCATCATCAGTAATCACATTGCCGGTTGGATTGGTGGGGCGAGAGATACAAATAACACCAATATCTTCTTGCTTAAGCGTTTGTTCTAGTTGATCAAAATCAATCTGATATTTAAATTGTTGATTGTCAAGCTCGTGAATTTTAGGCTTAACAGATACAAACATATTCGCTGATAAGCCTTGGTCGGCATAACCAATGTATTCAGGTGCAATTGGCAGTAATACTTTCTTTTTACTGTCATCCGGCATCTCGCCAGCAAATAGATTAAACAATGAAAAGAAGCTACTTTGTGAGCCGTTGGTAATGGCAATATTGCCTTCATCTAAGTTCCAGCCATAATGATCATTCAGCATTTTAACCAAGACTTGGA
>OFDH01000024.1_pt1 | contig 12611 bp, 9 predicted proteins | sample 1520531 | NCBI WGS metagenome assembly OFDH01 (sample SAMEA3696448, study PRJEB22514) | metagenome | biome: water; feature: marine; material: hydrothermal vent | place: Pacific Ocean | collected 2014-08-15 | depth 1539 m | reverse complement strand
ATGATTTATCTTTCAGCAGACACAATAACCGTTGACCAAAAAAACCTTTATCAAATTTGTATTTTCGACAAAAGGATTTATGACTAAAACGTAATCATTTTTTTCAAAGGGTAATAGTTTGATAGCCATCTGCAAAGAGTCTGGCAATACTTGGATGTCCTTTATATTCATCAAACAAAGGCAGCTCTTCCTTTTTCAACAAATCGTTTTCTCCACCAAACGAGGTGTCGCAATAATCACAAACTCATCCGATTACTCCTGAACTTTTCAGTGATTAGGTAAGCGGAGTCATTTTATGTTATTTACTAAATTCTTCAATCCACTTTGTACCGCCACCATCAAAAATGAGCTGCACATCAAGCCTTTACTCCAACAACTAATTGACACATGCACCTTGAATATCCTGTCCTTTGGAAATTCGTATAGGAGCTACAACACCGTGATCAAGGAGGTACTTTTGGAAATCCCGTGACTGCTCCACTGAAGGTGATTGATATTTGCTGCCCGGAGAAGAGTTGAAGGGAATCAAATTTATCTTGAATTTCATACCGTGCAGCAAACTAATCAGTCCCTTTGCATCTTTTATTGAATCTGTCAAATCACGAATCAGAATGTACTCAAATGTAATACGTCTCCGTGATTCCAAAGGGAACTCTCGACAAACTTTAATGAGCTTTTCCAGATTGTATGGAATGTTGACGGGCATCAGTTTTGAACGAACATCATCAGTTACACCATTCAAAGAAATTGCCAGATTGGCCTTGATTTTTTCTTTCCCAAAACGCCGGATTTTCGGCAGTAATCCGGAAGTGGAAACTGTGATGCGACGCTGTGAAAAATTAAAACCATGCTCATCCGTTAGAATTTCCAGAGCCTGCAGAAGATTTTGGTAATTATGAAAGGGTTCGCCCATTCCCATAAAACGATATTCCGAATATTTTTCCCCTCGGGCTGATCTTTCCAGACTGTCAATACTTGGTCGATAATTTCTGCCGTTTTTAGATTTCTCACCAAACCCATAGTTCCAGTCATGCAGAAATCACAGCCCATTCCGCATCCTACCTGAGATGAAACACAAACTGTATTATGACTGGTATGCGGCATGAACACGGATTCTATGCTGAGTCCATCATCCAGTAACAAACGATATTTAATTGAACCATCCTGAGATTGTTGTGTTTCAGCCTTTTCGAGTGAGCTGATCCAGAAATTCTCTTCCATAATTTTTCGGGTTTCCAGGCCAATATTGTGCATTTCGGAAAAGCTCTCCGCCTTTTTCTGATAGAGCCAATAAAATATTTGATCTGCCCTGAATTCCTGCACCTTACTGTGTTTTATGGATTTTTCAGCCATCCACGCACGTAAATTATGTCGTGTCCAGTTTTTAATGTTGTACAGTTTTGACATTTTATATTTGGAAATGTAACTATTTAATGAATATGTTATTCTTCATGGTAAGTAAATGTACCCGAGTGGTCAAGCAGGAGCGGCTTCAATTCAATAAAACTCATACATAATAATGGTTAACTGATGAAATGTCTAAAATGCGGATGCTCCAATTCTGACACAGCGGCCTATTGTCAAAAATGCCATGCATATTTGGCAGAACAGCCGGGCATGGAGTCAATAGATGCAATTAAAGCTCTGATTTTAAGTCTGTTTTTTACCGGAATTTTCTATCTCGTTTTCCCGATTCCTGTCATCCGGAGTGAATACTGGCTGCAATTATTTTCAGGTCATATCTCAGAAACTATTGTTGCCCTTGTGCTTTGGTCCCTGTTTTTGATTTTTTTCAAGTGGCGGCAGTTTCGTCAACAACTCCGGGCCTATGAGGCTTTCAGGAATCAGATCATGCACGACTCTTTATCAAAAGGCATTTATGTCAGGGATGTGGACGAGAGGATATTGGAAATCAGTCAGTTTATGCAGGAGCAAAAAGTAAAGAAATTTCAGGACAGCGTCATTTTCCGGAGAGTACGCCGCACATTAAGACACCTCAAAGCCATTCCTAAAAAAGAAGAAATAACTTCAATTCTCAATTATCAGGCAGACATTGATCACAACAGAATGCAAAGCGGATATGCTCTTTTAAACGTTTTTATCTGGGCAATTCCCATTCTTGGGTTTATCGGTACCGTTTTTGGAATCGGACAGTCAGTCGGCGAATTTTCAGATTTTATCCGCAGCACCGGCGGCACTGATTTGAACACGCAAATGCGCTCGGCTTTGGGAGGAGTTACCAGTGGATTATCAGTTGCATTCAGCACTACATTTATTGCATTGGTTGGAGTAGTTCCGATCATGATGCTTGCTTCATCTTTGCGTAAACGAGAGGAAGATTTGCTTCTCAGTGTTGAAGATTACTGTCTGGAAGATTTACTGCCGAATTTACATGTACGTCCTGGAGATGAGATGCTGGATGACGCAGTTAGTGAACATTTGGAACAGATGGCAGAGTTTTCTGAGAATTGGCGCAAACAGGTTTCACCTGTTCTTGAATCCGTGGAACGTCATTCAAAAGGATTTGCAGCGCAAGTTGATGGATTACAGCCCTTGATTCAAAAATTCAGTGAATCCTTATTTGAAGCAAAAGACAAAATGAGTGACCCGGATCAAGTGGTAAATGTCCTTGAAAACCCTGAAGAGTTAAAGAAAAAAGACAAAAAAGACAATGAACCGCCAACCGAAAATTCCCAACCTTTAAAACAATGAGGTATGCCTCTAATTCTCCAAAAGTAACACTTTTCCCATTTCTGAGTGTCCTTCTCAGTACAATGGGAATTTTAGCATTCCTTTCAATTAGTTTTTTACTTGTTGTTCCTGAGAGTGCAGATTCTCCCAGGGAGCCCAAACGTTTGCAATTTGAATGGGTCGGTGCACCCGGATATGTCAAACCCATTTTTATCCGCTGTTATGCAGATCGTTTAGAATATTACAATTTGTTTGAAAACCGGGAATACAGCCTCTCTCTTGATGAATTGCTGAACCAGCTTCAAGGTGAAAATCCGGAACTATTGTCATACCTAGTTCAGCTATTTCAGCTAAATACTGATATTAAAAAAAAGTTTGGTAAAACAGAATATTACCCTCTTTTACTGGTTTATCCTGACGGCGTGTTAACTTCAGAATTATTGATGGTTGCAATTGAAAAAATTGGAGGATTAAATTTTGGACTGGAACCAATGCTACCGAAATGGGAAGTACCATATCAGGGACTGAATTCTGAAGGCTGATATTTGATGTTATGAAAAAACTTTTCTTAATGAGAATAATTGTTTTTGGCATCTTGTGGTTTGTCACCGGCTGTCAGGGAATTTTCAGTCCTGCTCCAGATGAACAGGAAATTCGATTGCGCAATGCTATCCGGATTCATCCTGTTCACGAACTCGGCTACGTCCGGCTGGCTCAATATCTGAAAACTCAGGGACGTTACTCTAAAACATTTTCAGTACTCCGTACCGGACAGCAGCATATTCCTGATTCGATTGCACTCATTCGAATGGAGGGAGGTCTGTTTCAGGGTTTGGGTCATTACAGAGAATCACAAGAATATTACACAGAACAAATCACTAAACATCCGGATGAACCGCTCCTTTTTCTGGATCGAGCGCAACTGTACCTGCGTCTGGAAAAACAGCAGCTTGCTTTGAATGACGCACGCAAAGCACTTTCTTTGAAACCTGATTTGTTTGAAGCTCTTTATCTGATTGGTGTGATTTTAGACCGGAGAACTGCCTCAAATGTACCGGATCAGTCAGAGCAGGCACTTGATGCTTTAATTGCCGCCAGCAAAATAAATGGACGGAATCCCGATCTCTGGCTGAGAATTTCAACATTATGGGAAAGGCGTGGTGAAACTCATCAGGCAAGACTGGCAATGCTCCGGGCAGTTGAGCTTTCTCCGGAATCAAAACTTTACCTTCGCCGTTATGCGGATTTGCAGGAAAAAGAGCTGGACCTAACCAGTCAGAAATACTCTGATGAAATCTCGGAATCCCTGCACCAGACTCTTCAACACATGCTCAAATTGTTTCCGGACGACATTTGGGTACACGCACATATGGGGAACCTGGCCTGGACACAGGAAAAGTTTGTGCTGGCGGAGACACATTTACTGCGTGCTCTTGAATCAAAATCTCCATATCCCTGGGCTAATTTTCGATTGGGTATGGTTTATCTCTCTCAAAAAAAATGGGAATCTGCACTCCAGGCTTTTGAGGAAGGTCTTAAATCCGACCCTAAAAACGACTGGGCCATTCTGCAGACAGGACATGCCCTGGAAATGCTGGGAAAAAATGAGGAAGCAATTACCCGTTACGAAAGGCTGATGGAAAAAGGTCCGGACGACCTGGTTGTAGTTAATCGTCTGAATCAATTGTATTGGAACGAATTTTTATTTGAAAAAGGTGAAGAGGTACTTTTGCGTGGGCTGGAAAAATTTCCTGCAGAAACAGAGCTAATTGAAAAACTACTTGCTTATTATGAATCTCATAGACTTTTTGAAAAGGCAGCAAAAATTATTTTGGGTTTTATTGAGGCAAAACCAGGCAACAGTGCTGCACTTGCAAAGCTTGGGTTTTATGAGAAAAACTTGAAACATCCGGAAAAGGCTTTGTACTGGTTTAAAAAAGCACTCTCAAGTTCTCCGGATTTTGAATGGGCACACGTCCAGCAAATTGGAATTTTATTAAACACAGAACGCGAAGATGAAGCAGAAAATGCGCTAAATGATTTTCTCAAACTTAAGCCGAATTCAGAATGGGCGCTGCTGGAACTGTCTCAGCTGAAGTTGAAACAGGAACATTTTGCTGAGGCAGAAGAACTGCTGGAAAAAAATCTTGCAGAGTACCAGGATTCAGCGGGAATACTGCAAACTCAGGGGCGGCTGTATGAATTGCAGAAACGCTGGAAAGAGGCAGAAAATATTTTCAAAAAACTATTAACAATCCGCCCAAACAACTCTTTGCTGCTGACGCATTTGGGTTTTACGCAATGGAAACTCAAGAAAACAGAAGAAGCCCGTCAAAACATTACTCATGCTTTGTATGAAAATCCCGGGAGTCTCTGGGCCTGGAATCTTTATTTGCTTTTGCTGCCGGAAGCACAGCAGCGTCGCTGGATCGGCGATGACTTCAAGATGCTCCTGCCGGTCCTGGGTGCATTAGCCAGCAAAAGGACAGAAGAAGCCTGGCAGGAAATTACTACTGTTCGCACAGATCCTTTTACACGGCAAGTACTGAAAAATATGCACTATTTGCTCGAAGAAGCTCCGCAAGAAATTAAAATGGATCCGCAGGATATGACCTCAAAACAACTCTCCCCCTGGATAAATGAGCAATGGGGGTATTTCCACGAAATGCTAGGAAACAGAGAGCTTGCTGCACGGCATTTTGAGACCGTTTTAGAAGCACTTCCGGACAATGCCTGGATACACGCACGCTTGGGCTGGGTCTACGAGAGGCTGGAGAATCTGGAAAAAAGCAAGCAGCATTACAGCCTTTTTTTACAGAAACATCCGCAAGCATTTGATGTCAGTTTCCGGCTGGCAAACGTCTATACATTGACAGGCAACGAAGCCAAAACCATTGAGCTTTACGAATTAATTGCAGCTCACCGTCCGGAACATGACTTGGTGCTGAACAACCTTGCCTGGCTGTATTTAACTGCTCAAGACAGTCAAGTACGTAATCTTGAGAAAGGTATGGAATTAGCCTTGAAATCAGTTGAACTGAATCCTACAATTGACAGTTTAGATACATTAGCCGAGGCCTACTTTCAGTCTGGAGACAGAATTAAAGCCCTTGAAACTATCCATAAAGCTGCTCGGGAAGTTGATTATCCACCAAACCGTCATTCATACCTGCGTAAACAATTGCTGCGCTTCCGCAAAGGAGAACAGGACTCCAGCCCACCTGCGTTAACATGATTCATGTTATGTTGAAATGATTTTACTCTAAAGCTGTTTAGGTCAGCAAAACACAATGAATTGTACAATAATTTGATGAAGGTGCGCTTAACTGATTTAAATGGGAAACGACAGCTAACAGAGGTTCCATGCAGAATCACAGACCAACATGGATCCCGCAAAAATTAAAACCAAATTACACTTGTAAATTCAATATTTTTCTGAGATAATTGCGGGATTGAAATTTTCAAAGTGACTTTATCTTTCAAAACTTCCATGCCACAAACTATAGAATCATTGATTAAACTTGCAGAAACTGACCGTGATTTACAGAAATATATTTTCTCAAAATCTCATTTGGAAAGACAGATTGATACAGCACGTTCAGTTGTTGACCAACATCAAAAAACAATCGAACAAAAAAAAGACGAATTTGAACTATTGAGTGCTGAATGCAAGGGTGTAAACAACAATCTTCAAATTCAGGAAGAATTGATTTCCCGCCTGGACAGTCAAGTACCTATGATACGCAACGAAAAAGAATTTGCAACCAGTAAAAACCAACTGGAGGAAGCACGAAAAATTCTAGGTCTGCTGGAAGACAAGATGCTCGATCTGGATCTGAAAAAAGAAGATCTTGAAAAAGAAATTGAAACTATTAACAACCGGCTCAGTGAATCAAATACAGAATTTAAGCAAGAAACATCTGGCCTGCTGAAAAAACAGGCAAGAGCAGAAAAAAAGATTGAAACTCTTGAGCCTAGACGCAAACGTTTACTGAAAAAAGTTCCAGAAAAAATCAAACGTTTTTTTGAGCGCTGCCAGGAAAGTGGAATTTCAACCCCAATCTGTGCCATTGAAGATAAAAGCTGCAGCGGCTGTAACATGGTTTTATTGCCACAGCTTGTTAACGAACTGATGGCAAACACAGATTCCCACAAAAATTGCCCTAATTGTTCGCGCATTTTGTACTTTCCTGAAGTTGCGGAAGAAGAAGCTTCCTCGGCCTGATATTTCTTATCATGCATGTTTGTATTCGGTGTTGATCAATCTCTGCTTCAACAAAATACAATCATGAAAAAATATTTAATACTGCTTGTTCTTTCTTTAACATTTTTGCCCGGCTGTGAATCTTCAGCCCCTTCCCGTTTTACATATCCTTCTGAGAAAGCAATGGAGGTACGCTATCTTTGCCGCTTACCATATCTGGATGCAAAAGCGCCACATCAATCCTGGAGCAAATCAACACCCGCCTGGCTCATTATTAATGAAAGCAAGGTCATCATATTTTTTGAGAATGACCGTACCTTTGTTCTACCTCGAACCTCAGAAGTTACTCTCCCTTCCGGTAAGTATCGTTGCAACCTCTGAAAGTTATTGGCTGAATCTACAGTTTTATGAAACGAAAGTTTCACCCTTTAGTACAGCAGCAAAAACATCTCGATCGACATTCCCACCGGAAGCAATTACCGCCACTTTGCGGCCTTTAATTTTGGGCGCCTCCTTTAGTGCTGCCGCAATTGCTGCTGCTCCAGCCCCTTCGCAAACATTATGAGTGCACTCATACAACATCCGCATGGCATCTGCAATTTCGTTATCTGTGACCTCAACGATCCGTTCAACACCTTTCCAAATCAAATCCAACGCAGACTGTTCCGGAACTCGGCAGGCCATTCCGTCGGCAATTTTGGTACTCACCGGTGATTCAATGGAACTTCTGCTAACGAATGACTCCGCATAGGTATTGGCATGTGCTGATACAACTCCGACGATCTCCGTATTCAATTCTAATGCATCACGTACTGCAAGCATTCCACAGATTCCGGATCCCAATCCAATGGGAACGTAAACAACATCAAGATCCTTGACCGCTCTCAGCAATTCCAAACTATAGGTGGCGACACCTGTAACTAATAGTGGATCAAACGAAGGTATCATTTGCAGTGATTTTTCATGTGCCAGATCTTTCGCATATTCACGGGCTGCCTGAAAATCTTCACCATGCTCTATCAACTGCACACCAAAAGCACGCATTGCAGCATTTTTCTCCACGCTGTTTCCATGTGGCGCTACGATTGTAGCCGGAATTCCGTAGCGCCGAGCAGCAAAACCAATAGACTGTCCATGATTTCCGCGGGTCGCACTGACAACTCCCTTTGGCATTTCTGAGGATTTCGCGAGATGGGCGAAATAAACTAATCCACCCCGTATCTTGAAAGAACCAATTGGTGTGTGATTTTCGTGCTTGACCCAGACTTCTGTGCCTAAACGTTCACAAAGCAGCGGCCAGCAATATTGAGGAGTCGCCTGTATTTCCGCATAAACGATTCGGGCGGCAGCTTCGATTTCATCAAGTGTAATTGCCTGCATCATTTTGTGCCTTCTTTCTGTCTTGATTCTCCGATCAATTCACTCATCACCTTGTTTATCATCCTTAATCCTGCCTGGTCTTTGAGTGTCAGAATGGATTCCGGATGAAATTGTACTGAAGCCACGGGCAGTGTTTTGTGCCGGAGCCCCATTATCAAGCCGTCGGCTGTTTTGGCGGTAACATCCAGACAATCCGGAAGTGAAACTGAATCCACATAAAGACTGTGATAGCGTCCTGCGCTGAAGGGGTTAGGAAGCTCGGAATAAAACGATTCTGCATTGTGAAAAATCTCAGCGGATTTGCCATGAACCGGATGCTCAAGAGTCAACAATTTTGCACCAAAATGTTCTGCAATCCCCTGGTGACCAAGACACACTCCAAAAATTGGGATTTCACGTGCAAGCGCTTCACCAACAAGTTCCGGAACATTTTGTTCACTTGGAAACCCCGGACCCGGCGAAATGAAAAGTAAATCCGGAGCTATTTCGTCCAGCATTTTATAAGGAAATCCGGAGCGGAGAGTAATAACTTTTGCACCGGTTTGCCTGACATAACTTGCTAATGTGTGTACAAAACTGTCTTGATTATCGACAAATAAAACCGTTTTTTCTCCACCCGTTTGCGGCAAATCAATGTCTTCAGCAGCAGCCGGTTTACTGCCCAAAGTCGCACCTAAAAAGGCTGAAGCCTTGATGTGTGTCTCCCGTTCTTCTGTAGCCGGATCTGAGTCATAGAGCAGTGTTGCACCGGCACGCACTGAAGCTCGGCCGTTTTTAAGATGAACCGTACGCAATGTCATTCCGGTGCTGACATATCCGTTAAACCACAAAAAACCAATACAGCCGCTGTACCAGCCTCGCGGTGAATTTTCCATATTTTCAATTGTCTGCATGGCAACAGGTTTTGGTGAACCTGTCACAGTACAGGCCCACATGTGCGTCAAAATAGCATCGACTGCATCTCTGTCTTTATTTAAAACACCTTCCAAATGATCAACTGTATGAATCAGGCGTGAATAACGTTCCAGCAGGCGCCGTCCAATTAATTTAACACTGCCGGGTTCACAAATTCTGGACATATCGTTACGATCAACATCCGTACACATGGTGAGTTCTGACTCCTCTTTTTCCGAAGAAATGAGTGCTTTTATCCGTTCTGCTGTTTCCATCGGATCACCTCCGACCGGTACTGTTCCTGAAATGGGACTGGTTTCAAAACGTTCTTCCTTGACACGTACATACATTTCCGGAGATGCACCAACCAGTTGCTCTTTACCCATGTTGATCAAAAAACTGTAAGGGCTGGGATTTTGTTCACAAATTCTTTTGAACAAAGTTGAAGGCTGTTCTGCAAAACCAGTAGAAAAAGATTGGGACAGTACGACTTCAAAAAAATCTCCACGCCGGCAGCCTTCTTGAATTTTGGCCACTTTCTGTTCAAACTCACCTGCTTCGTGATCACAGTTTATTTTACCATCAGCCTTTCCCTCGGCAACCTGGAATTCCTCGCCAGTATTCCACCAGCTTTCAGTCATACCGTCCGGAGTTTCAATGTGATATTCAATTTTGGAAGCCTCCTCTTTTTGCCGATCGACAACCACCAATTCGACAGGCAAAAACAAATGGCAGTCAGTTTGTTCCGGATCCCGTTTATGTCTAGCTTCAATATTTTCAAATTGATAAACCAAATCGTAACCAAATGCTCCATACAATCCAAGATAAGGATCAACACTCCGGAACAGTTCAAATATTTTGCGAATAACAGAAAACACGCTTGGCTGGCGACTCCGTTCTTCTTCCGCAAAGAAATCCGGCCTTGGTTTCACAGTACCGGAAATCTTTTCTGCTGGAAGATTCGGATCAGTTCCAAAAACCAGTGATTCAAGATGGGGATGATTTTGTAAAGCAGGAGCTATCAATTTCAGCAGGCGCGTTCCATTCGGATTCAGCGCGTTGATTTCAAACTGTCTTTTCCTGGCAATCAGTTCCAATGCAGGATGCACAAAACCTAAATCCCAGCGGGAATAACGGTCCGGAACTTCGTAATTACTGACAAAAAGTGCTCCTTTTTTAGTGTCAATATATTGATATATTTTATCGAGTGCATGTTCAGCATCCAGCGGTGTAATCGTCTTTTCGATTTTGATCCCGCCCTGTGTTGTAAAAGTTGAATTATACATGGCTTCAAGTAAATTTTAAGTGTTTAAAGAAATCAATTTCTAAGGTTTCGAATAAATTTTTCAACTCGCCACAAATCTTTAATTCCAGGTTCGCTTTCTACACCGCTGCAAACATCCACTCCCCACGGTTGTACAATCTTTACTGCCTCTGCAACATTTTCCGGAGTCAACCCTCCTGCCAGAATCAGCTTTCCCAAACCTGAAGCAGTACTTGCCAAGTCCCAGTCAATTTTTTGTCCGGAACCTCCGTAATGATTTTTGCTGAAGGCATCCAGTAAAAAGTATTCTCTCCCAAACTCTTGTATCTGTTCCAGCTTAAATTCAGCAGACACACGAAATGCTTTATAAAATGGTACACCTAATTTAGCAGTTAATTCAACAGACTCATCGCCATGCAATTGTGCCAAGTCCAGGTGTGTTTCAATCATTATTTTTTCCAGCGATTCCGGTGATTCATTGACAAAAATACCCACAGTTGTGACTGATTCCGGAAGCGCACTAACAATTTTGCGGACTTCCTCCGGAGAAATGTAACGGGAAGAACCAGGCCAGCAGTTTAGTCCAATCCAGTCTGCACCTAATTCTGCACAGGACAATGCCTGTTCAGGACTGGTTAGCCCGCAAATTTTAACTTTTGGATAAACAGTGGTGTGATTCGTCCTCATTGGCTTCTGGATTGGTTTTTTTTAACTATAACGTTATAATATGCTGTTGTTCTAAGATACGAATACTTACAGAATTAGCAACGAAAAAATTCCGGAAAACTAGATGTCTGTTCATAGTTCTGCATATTTCTGGAATGGTGACACTTTGGTACTGCACATTTTCCTTCAACCACGTGCTTCACAAAATGAGTGGGCAGGCCGACACAACGGGCGGATACGTCTTCGTGTTACAGCAGCACCCGTCGATAATCAGGCCAATCGGGAATGTGTGAAATTTATTTCAAAATCATTAAAAACTGCAAAAACAAATGTGAAAGTGGTTCGAGGTCAAACCAGTCGTTTCAAAACTGTGGAAATCCATAAACCTGACCCGAAGTCCTGAAAAAAAATTTAGAAGGCTTGGATAATTAGATTATCTGCATTGTAGAACTTAAAAAGCTAATGATCCACTACCTGAAAACACAAATAACAACTATTTGTCCGTTTAGATTTGTGGAAATACCCTGCCCAAAAGTTACTCCAAAATTACGATTCTGGAGCATATTTTCTTTACTGATAAGCCTCTTTTTTTATTTAGTAACTGGAACTGCCTCAGCACAGTGCTTAACCAGCGGTCTGACTGAAGATGAGCAGTTGGCTATGACAAAAGGATTATTTGAAGATGAGCTGTTTTCCGCATCAAGTGAGTCCTCAAAGTGTTTTCTTGAAGAATTTAAGGATAGTGCTGCACGTGAGGAGATTTTTTTCCTTAGGGCAGAAGCCTTAAGAAAGGGAGGCGATCTTCAGGGGGCAATCAAAGCTTATGATGAACTGAAAAATAACTTTCCCAGCAGCAAAACCTATTTAGACAATTCAATGCTCCAGAAAGGAATTTCACAGGCCCTCACTAGAAATTATACTGCTTCTATCAGGACCTTAAAATTGCTGCTGCTTGATTTTCCCACAACAAAATACAGAGATGAAGCACTTTATTGGCTGGGTTATGCAGCTTCTTTCCAGGCAGAGTCTCTACGTAAAAAAAACAACAAAGACGCTCTGCTTTTTTATCAGGAGTCCGCACTTCATTTCGTTAAAGTAGAACCTGAATTATTAAATCTGAAGCAGCAGCAGGAACGTTTGCATTTAATGGGACGGTCATGGTGGTTCCTGAAGGACTTTACCAAAGCAGAAGAAGCATGGAGTCAATACTTGAAAAACTCAAAGTCAATCAAACCTGAACAGGCTTTGAATCTAAAATACCAGTTAGCCACAGGCTTTCAGCAAGAGAAAAACTACAAAAAAGCTGAAAGATGGTTTGCGCGCATTTTAACAATGCATCCAGACTCAAAACTAGGTGTTGTGTCTGCTTTTTTACGCGCAGAAATGGCATATGCAGTTTCAGTACAAGAAACAAAAACTGAATCATTGGACTCAAAAGCAGTAAGTATACTGATTAAGCACTACAAACTATATTTAAATAAGAATGATAATAAGTATCAGGCACTTGCCTAT
>OFDH01000020.1_pt1 | contig 13053 bp, 15 predicted proteins | sample 1520531 | NCBI WGS metagenome assembly OFDH01 (sample SAMEA3696448, study PRJEB22514) | metagenome | biome: water; feature: marine; material: hydrothermal vent | place: Pacific Ocean | collected 2014-08-15 | depth 1539 m | reverse complement strand
ATTTCTTTAGTTCCGCTTTTCTGCCTTGAGGAACACTCGCAAATTCTGAAACAATGTATCTAGATTTGATACCGGCTTTTACTTTTTTTGTAAGAGGAGCAAAAAGATCACCTGGTATCTCTGACAAAATTTCATAAATATATTCATCGGCATTTTTGTAGATATTTTTCCATTTTTCTAGGGTTTTTGTAATGCCTTTGATTTGTGTGCCAAATGCCAGCTGACCACTTCTCATGATATACTTGTGAGGAATATCGCCAAAATCATGCTTTTCAAAATAATCCAAATGTTGTGATAAGAATAATGTAGTAGATATCTGCAGGCACGAGGCACGACCAAAAGTAGTCAATGCGTATTTTCCTTCTTTGTCCTTTGAGATCAGACCACTATGTCCCAACCGTACTAAATTTCTATGAACTTCCTGCTTTGTTGCACCAAGCTCCTTAGCTAACGGTTCTATCCTTTTGCGACTTCTTTCCATAAGCTTGAATAGTAGATGTAGTCTTTGGGTGCTAGCAAGTTCTAAGAAATTCTCCGCTACTCTATTGTAATATTCCACACAAAGTATGATTTGCACACGTAATAAAAAATAATGTAATTGTCAAGATGTTTTGTATATGAAAAGTAAGCTGTGTATATGTAATAGCATAATTCAAGCTTACCACAATATATCATAAACAAAAAAAATACTATACCATGGTAAAATTAACCACAAATAGAGGAACAGCAGTACAGAACATCAACGCTACCTTTGGGAAATTCACACAAGAAGCCCAGAAATTACAAAAAGAGCGATTAGATGTGTCTGGCGCCAATACAGTCCTTAGCACACATAGAGGAACTGCTACAATTCAGGCCAAAGATATCCCTGCTGTTTCACAACCTTCTTTGAAAGGTCAAAAAATAACCACAAACAGAGGAACCTCAACAATTACCCTCTAAACTTCTTTTTTTTTAAAAATTCACCAAATACGATCAGGTTTATCAGAAACACTGTAACATTATATGAAATGAGAAAAATTCCAAGACCATTCAAAATGCCATGGGGTAAAGGCATGGTTATAGATGAAGTTTCAATATCTTCTCAATATCACGAACCTACAATTCAGCTGTTAGAGTTTGATAACGGTGACAAATTATTACGATTCTGTTCCTATTCGCATGGACGATTCAGCAGATCACCGCTAATGATAGATGAAAAAGATCTAAGGCGACTTGGAAAGGCCATTGTGAAAGGAAAAGAAATTAGAAAGTTTGTCTCAAAATTAAACCAGTGAATATAGCGTTTTATCGTCAATACCTGCTTCAAGAAATGCAGCCTTTCGATTATTACATGATTCACATTTACCACACTGTACTTTTCCATTTTTATAGCAACTCCAAGTGTTGAAAATTTTATCTCCTAAAACATCATAGCCTTTTTTTAATAACTGCTTTTTTGATAGTTTTGCCTTGTATGGTGACCAAATTTCTATCCTTTTTCGAATTCCTGATTTAATACCATCAATTTCTCCCTGATTAAACGAAGACTCAATTTTTTTTGAAAAGGCTGGTCTACAATCTGGATAGTTTTTGTCGCCTGTGTGTGCACCATATGCAACTAAAGAAGCATTTATTGAAAAAGCCCATGCTGTTGCAATAGATAGGAAAATTCCATTTCTGATAGGCACAACAATTGAATAATTAAATTTACCAGGAATTTTTTTCTTCGAGCTTGTAAGCGCGTTTGTATTTCCATACAATTTCTTCATGAAATTGATGTCTACAATCTTGTGATCTTTTAATCCAAGGATTTTTGCGAATGACTTTGCCTTTTTTATTTCCTGATTTGCTTTTTGACCGTACAAAAAAGAAATTCCATACAATTCATATTTTTGCTTCAAATATGTGCATGTACTGATAGAATCAATCCCACCACTAAAAACCACCACTGCTTTTTTCATTTCAAACTCTAATCTTGGGACCAGTACTAGGTTTACAAATAATTATGTCGCAACCCACTTTTGCAGAACTAAATCCTTTTTCCATAGATTTTCCAATCTTCTTTAGATTTTGAGATTTTTTACAGAAAGCGATTACAGATGGACCTGCGCCACTTATGGTGACACCTAATGCTCCAGCATTAAGTGCATTATTCTTTACTTTTGAAAAACCTGGAATCAAATGTTTTCTAGCTGGCTCAACAATTACATCCTGAATAGATCTTCCAATAAGATCTGAATCTTTGAGCAAAAATCCAGAAACAATATTAGCAGCGTTCGAAAGATTTGCGGTTAAATCTGATAATTTAACTGTCTTTGGAATTACAGCTCTTGCGACCTTTGTCTTTTTCTTTGGTACCTTTAATTTCGGAACAGCTACACATAAGACTAAATCTTTTGGTGGTTCTAACCTAATAACATCAAAAGGTTTTGTTTTTACTACTACAAACCCGCCCAGTAATGACGCTGCAACATTATCATAATGAATAGTTCCTGCACTTGCTTTTTCTCCTATTCCAGCACACTTGATTAGCGTTTTGTTATCTAGTTTTAGATTAAATAATTTGTTGAACGCCAACGCGGCTGCTACAGCTGAAGCAGCACTACTTCCCATTCCAAATCCAGCTGGTACACCTTTCTTAATTCTAATCTCAATTCCAGATTTTATTTTGAATTTTTGCTTCATTGATTTGATTACCAGTCCAGCAGTATTTTGTTGTGGGTCTTTAGGCACATCATCAGCAGTTAGTATTCTAACTCCATGCCAAGGTCTGTTTGTACTGATAGATTTGCTAGTTTTACTTAGCGTTATTTCGTCATAGAATGCGTCCAATGCCAAACCAAACACATCAAAACCTGGACCCAAATTTGCCGTTGATGACGGTGCACGCACCTTAACACTTGTAATCATTAATCTTCAGCCTCGTTCGTCAGAATATCCTTTTTGGTTGGCTTATATTTGAATGCCTTGAAAAATTCTTCGAATGGACTGGCGAATTGCAGTTATTCCTGCAACTATGATTCCTATTATTATAATCGTTATTCAATTTAATATAAAATTAGAAGATCTTCTTGCTATAGGCGCATTACCATTCATTGGAGCATCTTTAGCAATGATGACAAAACTAGGATTACAGGGATTAAAACTAAGTTACATAGCAAGAACATTCCTTGGTCCTTTTGATTCCATTAAGAATTTAGCAGCAATGAGGGTTGGGAGCGAATTCATTAAATTTACGACACCAATGTTTGTTGGAGCAGAATTTGCAGTAATTTATTACTTAACTAAAAAACGAATCTCGCCAGCAAGGGCATCATGGGTGGCAATTCTTGATATTGTTACAGAAGTTCTTGCTGGAGGTGTACTGTCAATTCTTGCTGGGGTTTTTGCATTACTAAGCGGTGCTTATGTGGTTGCTACCATAGTTTTAGCAACTAGTATTGTGGTAACTTCGATTTGGGTTGTTTTGTTTTTTATTTCATCAAAACACACGTTTCAGGTACCAAAAGGTATTGCTGTATTAATGACAAAATTTGGAAAGGAACGTGGTAAGGAATCTTTGAAACAAACCAATGAATGGTTGGAAGAGGTGTGTACATTAAGCAGAGAAAATTTGGGTTCAGCAAAAACAAAAAAAGTTTTTGTTGTTGGTTTCATAATAGCTTTTGTTGCGTGGATATTCTATGGACTTTCATTTTTGATAATAGCAAACAGCGTTGGATTTACCATAGAGTTTTTCGATTCGATAATGGCTGTGATGGGTGCAAACGCAATTGGAAACTTGCCTATTACTGTAGGCGGTTCCGGATTGGCAGAATTTGGAATTGTTGCGTATATTAACAATCTAGATCCTTTTAATTTAGTAATTCCAGAATCAGGGCTTGAATGGAACGCTGTAATAGGCTGGAGGATTGCAACATATTATGTCCCAATTGTAGTAACTTGGGTTCTACTAGTCAAGCTTGCTTTAGGTAAATATACAAGACCAGAAACTGTTCAGAACGAATGTCCAGTCTGCGGTAAATTACTCAGCGATAGCAAATTTGCAAGTCATTTAGAAAAGGAACACAAAACTGAATAGAAAGTACTTATTTTTCTATAATAATTTTAAACTATGAATTACAGGAATAAAGTGGTTGTAATCACAGGTGCCTCCAGCGGAATTGGCAAAGCATCAGCTATCAAATTTGCTAAGAAAAATGCTAAGGTGGTTTTGGTAGCTAGAAGAAGAGAAAAACTACTTCAAGTACAGAAAGAAATTTCGCAATATACAGATTCTACTCTAGTTTGTCAGTGTGATGTTTCTAACAAATCACAAGTTAAGGAGATGACTGATACGGTAATAGATACATTTGGCCGAATTGATATTTTAGTAAACAATGCGGGATTCGTTATTTATGGTAAGGTTTCAGAGCTTACCATCGAAGAAATAGAATCACAGATGGAAACAAACTACTTTGGAATGATATACTGCACGAAAAATTTTCTTCCACATATGGTTGAACAAGACCAAGGACACATCGTAAATGTTGCATCTGTTGGTGCTAGTTTCGGAGTTCCAGGCGTTGCTTCATACTGCGCAACTAAATTTGCCATGCTGGGCTTTTCAGAGGGATTAAAACACGAGCTTTCTGGAACAGGAGTAGATGTAACCGTAGTTAGCCCAATAATGGTAGATACCCCTTTGTTTGATCATCCATCTTTTGAAAATTTTTCAAGGCATTCTACAATAGCTATCTTGAGTCCAGAAAAAGTAGCAAACACAATTCTCAAAGCTGCGAATTCATCAAGACTGGAGATTGTTGTTCCCTCAGTTGCTAGGGCCGGGATATGGGCAAAACAAAATTTTCCATTTTTGATAAATCCAATTATTGGTAATGCGTTTAGAAAGCAGCTAACAAAAAGAACTTCTAAAAAATAATTTCAAGCAGTTTCTGAATTTTCATCGATTATTTTCACTTCTTTTAATTCAAACTGAATAATCGCATCCATCATAATTCCCTGTTCTTTCAAATATTCTATAGTCTTTTTGCTTAACGGCGCCTTTAATTCATCAAGCTTAAATTCACAGATAACACCTTTTTCCAATCCATTTAGTTTAATTTTTTTTGAAAGAGAAAGTCCTTCTAAAATTGTGGCTCCAGAAATAGGCTCGTGAGTTTGGATGTCAACTTTGCCGTCTTTCTCATTAACATCCAAAATATATCCAGATGCTGTGAGTTCAATCGGTTTTCCAAATTTAGGCGATTCTAATTCTTTATTGACATCTTCAGGTATGTCACTCTGTTTCTTCCCCATTTTTTTATAATCACGCTTGCTGTTTGTCTTTCTTGCTTTTCTGCCACCATTCTAAATAATCATACTGTTTGTCTTCTTTTGTAGATTCTCTTTGGTTAAGTCTATCACGTATGTCAGATATTTGTTCTCTAGTGGCATACAATCCACATCTCTTGCAGATGAAATGTTTTGTGGAAGGATCTAACTTCATAGGTATTTCAATATCAGTTCCTATATCTCTATCAGCGGGAATAAAGTAATCTTTACCTTCCTCCTCTGCGTTTTTAGCCTCTGTCTCATATTGTATTTTAAGAGCCTTTTTTTCTCGTGCAACGCATTCTGGGCAATTAGGCAATGTTGACAAGACTAAATTTTTTCCATAAAAGCGTTCGCAAAGTAGAATGATCGCATCACAACTTCTACAAATTACGCCTAGTACGTGGATTATATCTTCATCCCGTTAAGGTCAGTTCGCCCATCGAACATACCACGTACCAGACTAACAAAAATTATTATGTTAAAACTATTTCTTTCTTTCTAGAATATCTGAGACTATTTTAGCAGTATTTTCTGCTCCGTTTCCATCAAAATTTTCAGAGAACACTCCTAGTTTCTCTTGATATTTGTTATAATTTTGCCTTATCATTTGAATTGCTTTGATTACTTGTTTTTTACTTTCAGCCAAAACTCCCAACTGCTTTTCTTCTGCCCATTTTATTTGATTTGTGTGTTCATCATATATCGGCATACCAATTATTGGTTTTGAATTAATACCCATTATTTCTCCCATTATTGTATGAGAGCCATTGATTACTACATATTTACATCCAGTTAATATTGTCTGCATTTCCTGCTCCGTCAAAAAACCAATATCAATTTGAATCCAATCAATCTTTTTTTCATATGCCTCTCCAATCGAATATTTTTTCCCATCCTTTCCAACAACTCTATCAATAGATTTGTCATTCTTGGCATGAGAAATAATTCGTCTTTCATCATTCATTTCACTTTCATGAAAAACTTCTTCATATCTTTGACCGGTTCCATCATTTGTTGGTTTATTTCCTGTTCTCATCCAATATCCAAAATCTGCTCCATCAACAAGCCTTTCCAAATCAGTTTGTGATGTAGATTTCACCAACTTTCTATTTGAGAAATGGCCGACATACGTGACTTTATCTCTAATATCATCAGGAAAATTCAAGTTATATTCACAGATTGTATGAGGTGGAGCTGAGTCAGCCACTAACACTCTTGTAGCCTTTGCAATTTGTTTTGATATAAAATATAGTCCTGGTTTCAAATAACTTCGAGATTTCCACAACTTGGGCATATATTGATTTGTTACAAAAAGACTAGGAATTCCTCTATTCTTAGCTAGTACATTAGATCCCATGTCACCATCATTTATCACAACATCGAATTTTTCCTTGTCATAGAATTCTCTCTCTTTCTTCATGTAGTTTTTAACTTGATTTACTAATGAGTGGTTATCTTCCACCGGAAAAAGTATGTTAAGTAAGGATAACGCAACACTCGGACCAACCTTCCCATCTATGGGGGTTGGCATTAAAACTTCATGTACATTCTTTCGTTTATCTGGAAACTTTTCAAGCAGTTTTTTGTAAATTTCTCCCTTGCTAAAATAATGAGTATCAAACTCCTCATTGAGGTATTTCGGTAGTACCTCATCAAGCCTCATCATACGTGTGTAATGCCCGTTTCCCCAAGGATAGATAAACTGACCTATTTTTTTCATAAATCTTCAATTATTTGATCTTACTTCATCCAAGATCTCATGAACGTTATTTTGTCCCACATTAACTGAGACAGTCTTTTTACTCGTGATGGACTCTTCAACAATTTTTTCAATTTTTTTTGCAGGCTGCTTGGAATCATAAAATCTTGAGCTGCCTAATTTTTTAATTCTGTCTAGATATTTTTCTAGACCAATCTCTCTAGCACTTTCAAACACATTATCATCTAAACCAGATAAAGGAAAATATGGAACCAAGTTCTTGTTGTATGCTTGTTTGAGCAAGCTCTCAACAAAATCAACTGGATGAATTAGTGGAGATAGACCTAAAGAAATTCTTTTGGTATTGCTTGTAGTTGCTATTCGTACTAACACTTTAGTTGTAATTTCTGCTAGTAATAGTGATGCCAGTTTTTTATTAACAGGTATTTTATAAAACTCCAAATTTATTTTTGGTTTAACTGTTCTATGAATTATTTGATTAACCATTCTAACCAAATGTAACAACTCTGAATCTTTGCTATAACAAACTATGATCTTTACATCAAATCCCTGTTTTATTGTTTCAAGACATGAGACCGCTGATAATTCATCAAAAATACAACAGACCATTTCCTTATTTTGTGAGTTGTTGGGAACTCCTCCGAGTCCGTTATCATAATAAATACAAATGTAGGCATTTAGTTTTGTCAAATAGACGTAAAGCTTTCTATCATATTTTTTACTAGTACCCGGTTTGATTCCCATTTCCGCAGTCTTTTCTATTAGAGACGAAGTAGCTGCAAGCTCAATGTCCTTAGTTGTAAATCCCTTGGCATACCCCTCTATTTGCAAAAGAAATCTTTCACCTTTAAGAAAAATATCTGCAGCAGCCTTTGATACACCATTCACAATCGATTCGAAATTATTGTTGACTCGTTTTGCAATCGCCACTCCTTTTATTCCGAATAATGTGTTGATGGCTGATGATGCAAAAACTGGATCATCTGCTTCAACTATTATTACATCGCCTTCTTTTCTTATTTTACGAAATTTTTGGTTTTGTATTTTGAGAACTTTTTTAATATTTGATATAAGGGAACTGACCTTATTTTTAGAAAATATAGATGGGAACACTATAACTAAAACCTCATTTTTCATGTAATATCACTACTTGTTTGTAATTTTAGAATTGTCATTGATTGATATCAGTAATGATTATAAAACAAACCAAAAAATGATTTTTATGTCAAAATTTACCACAGAACAAATATCTGAATTAAATGATAAATTAAAAACTCCTGAGGAGGTACTGCAATGGGGTTTAGAAAACATTCATCCTAAACTTGCGTTGGCATCAAGTTTTGGTGCTGAAGATGTATGTGTAATTCATATGTTATCAAAAATTAATCCAGAAGCCAGAGTTTTTTCATTAGACACAGGAAGACTAAATCAGGAAACATATGACGTTATGGATGAAATAAGAAAAAAATACAATACTAAAATTGAAATTACTTTTCCTGATGCAAGCGAAGTAATTGAGATGGTACAAACTAACGGTTTGAATCTATTCTATGAGAGTGCTGAAAATAGAAAATTATGTTGTGGTGTAAGAAAGGTACACCCTTTGAACAAAATGTTGTCTACTTTGGATGGTTGGATTACTGGTCTTAGAAGTGATCAGACTCAAAACAGACAATCATCTGCAAAAATTGAGATCGATGAACAACATGACAGTATGGTAAAACTTAATCCAATTCTTGATTGGAGTTGGGAACAAACAATGGGATATATCAAAGAAAACGATATCCCTTACAATAAATTAATTGATCAAGGCTTTCCTAGTATTGGTTGTGAGCCATGTACAAGAGCAGTAAAACCTGGTGAAGATTTACGAGCAGGCCGCTGGTGGTGGGAAAATCAATCCGATAAGGAATGCGGTCTACACATGGACCACAGTAAGTAAAAATCTTGTCCGAAGGCACTGGAGTATCTAAACCACACGGTGGAAATCTAGTAAACAGATTTTCAAACATTGATCCTTCTGGCCTATCATCAATATCAATTAGCGCTGATCTTGCAAATGATGTGGAAAATATTGCTGACGGAATATTCAGTCCATTGGAGGGTTTCTTATCTCAGCAGGATTTTGAGTCTGTCGTTTCAAAAGGAAGACTATCAAATGACATACCATGGACAATTCCAATCGTGTTGGATGTTGACGAGTCAACTGCCTCAAAAATAAAGGACTCTGGCAATGTTTTATTAAAAAATCCTGATGGATTAGGAGTTGCGGTATTAAATGTGGAAGAGACTTTCAGTTTTGATAAAGAGAAAACAGTAAAAGGTGTTTACGGCACAGATGACAATTCACATCCCGGTGTGGCAAAAACATTGGCAATGAATGATTTTCTTGTGAGTGGAAAAATAGACTACATTAAGAGACCAGAAGATATAGAGATTAGAAAATTCAGAATGACTCCTCTAGAGACAAGAGAGGCCTTCTCAAAGTCTGGATGGAAAAAAATTGTTGCATTCCAGACAAGAAATCCACCGCATGTTGCTCATGAGGTTCTACAAAAGACAGCTATAACTACGCGAGACGGCGTTTTCGTTAATCCACTTATTGGAAAGAAAAAATCTGGCGACTTCAAAGACGAAGTGATTATAAAATCATATGAGGCTATGATTGAGAATTATTACCCTGAGAATAGGTGCAAGTTAGGAACTCTTCATACAGAAATGAGATTTGCAGGACCCAAAGAAGCAATTCATCATGCTATAATGAGGCAAAACTATGGCTGTACACACATAATCATTGGACGTGATCATGCAGGCGTTGGAAAATTTTATGATCCTTTCGCGGCTCAAAAAATATTTGATGATTATAATGATCTTGAGATTGCACCAATATTCTTCCCAGCATTCTTTTACTGCAGGAAGTGTCTTACATTTACTAACCCAAAGGTATGTCCTCACGATGAGGAGTCAAGAGAACAAGTTAGCGGCACTAAGCTACGTTCACTTATTCAAGAAGGAAAAGCGCCATCAGAATTTAGCCTGCGACCAGAAGTTGCAAAAATCATTTTGAGCTATGACAAGCCGTTTGTAGACTAGATTTTTATCTCCGCCAAAAATTTCCTAAAATATGAAATACTTGCTTGTTATTTTTCTAGCCTTAACAACAACTTCTGTATTTGCTCAAGAACCTATGATTGGAGATTACCTTGATCCGATCAACCCATCGTTAATCATCCGACAAACAGAAATTCCCTATTTTGAATTCAACAAAGTCAAGAGTGATGCGGTGATAGTGGAGTTTGAAAATATACATGCAAGCAGTTGGCAGATAGAGTTTCATAATGATTTGTTATATGGAAACCCAGAAGGGGATGCGGCAATACGCATTTATGATTCAGAGATTGCTGGCAAATTTTTTGAGATTGGAATGGGAAGCCATCCGAGATATTCATACTGGATAGCTGCAGATGTTCCAGAAACAGGATATGTTCTTCTTTATTCAGCTTACGAAAATGGCTGGGCTCCAGGAAAACCTACAAAGATTACATATTCTGAACAAGGCGGGCTAACTGTTGATAACGGCTTGCGAACAGTACTATCAAATCTTGACATCTCACCGTTTGCAATAAAATCATATTCTGTTCACGGAATGAAGGGTTCTACTGATCCACCAGCAGTAACAGATGGTGTCTTCACTGTAAAAATCATATCAGCCGACTATGGCGAAAACCCACTTTCGATGTTTCCGTTTGTTGTTACTGGCATTGTTGGAGCCGGGGTTATCATATTGATTTTTTCTAAGAAGCGTTCTTAGTTTTAAAATAATTACAACTGTTTCTAATTTTACATACGCTACACATTGGTGAAATTGGCTTGCAGATGTTCTGACCATACATAACAAAAGTATTGTTTATGGGCAGCCAATATTTTTTGGGAACCTTTTTTCTCAACTCCATCTCTGTCTCCTCGGGTGTTTTTGTGTCTACCAAACCAAGTCTGTTGGATATCCGGTGAACGTGAGTATCAACCGGTATTGCTGGCTTTTCAAACGCATATACAAGAACACAGTTAGCTGTCTTTCTGCCAACCCCGGGAATCTCAACCAACTTGTCTATGTCTGCGGGAACCTTTCCATGATACTTGGTGAGAATGATATTTGCAACCTCGATTATCCGTTTTGATTTTACATGATAAAATCCAACCGACTTTATCATCTTCTCAATATTTTTTGCCTTGGCCTTTGCCAGTTTCTGCGGGGTGTTATAGACCTTGAAGAGCTCTGTTACCGCCTTGGTAGTATTCTCATCCCTTGTCCTTGCGGAAAGCACAGTTCCAATCAATATTTTGAAAGGACTGGCAGTTTCAGCCTTTTGCAGTCCCTCCAATGCTGTATATCTGGGCGGCTTGACTGCCATCATTGTCTTTTGCATCCCATCAAGAATTCTCTTCATTACATACAGATTCGTATGATTTTTTGTTATAAGTTTAATTTTCAGCGAATAAAATGTAAATCATTGCTATCTAAGATTGAACAAGTAGAGATGCTAATTGCACTTGGCAGGGGGGACAAGTATCGACTTACGCACATAAGAGAAACTCTTGAGAGAGGCAAGGAACTTTTCATATCTGATAAGGACTTTCTAGAGGACTTGGTCAAGACTCACCTGAAAGACAAAATCTATCAAGCAAGAATCGTATCTATATCAGAGAAACCTAATCTGTTTTGTGAAGAATGCGGCTCGGAAATTTCTGCCGATGAAAAGTTTTGTACCAGCTGCGGAACGGAAAAGCCGGAACCAAGCTCGCCTTCAACCTCGGATGTACCTGAACCCACTCCAGAACCTGAAATAGAACAAGAGACTGAATCAATAGAAGAACAAGCATCTGGTGGCTTTGCCTTTACTGCTGATGGCGATGTAGGTGAAAGCTCAACCAGGGAAACTGCACGGGAAGGTCTTACCAAAAAAATTTCAGAATTGGAAACAAGACTTGAGCAGACAAAGGCAACCAAGTCTCGGCAGCAGGAACTGGAAGAATATGAAAAAGAATATCTGAAAGAACCAAAAACCAAAGTTTCTCGGAAGACCTACAAAGTTAAGGCAACCAGAAAAACTGCACGGATAAAGCTAAAACCAGAGCCTAAGAAGAAATCGAGACAGCAGGAACTGGAAGAATATGAAAAAAAATATCTGAATGAATCAGAAACCAATGTTTCTTGGCAAGCCTATGACGTTAAGGCAAAAAGGAAGGTAGAGATTCAGAACCCAAAGGCTGTAAAGATGAAAAACGGCAAGTGGGCTGTCAAGGGCACATCCCCAATCACGGGCATCAAGGTTTTCAGGATTGTTGGAAACGAAAAGCCAGCCGTCTCAGCTGAAAAAACTGCAGACAGTCCGAAAGCGAAGAAAGAACCAGCCACCCCGGCTGAAAAACCCAAAGGCAGTCAGAAAACAGAGCCAGAAGTATTTTCACGATATTATAGGTCTCCCGAAGCTGAGAGTCCGAAAGTAAAGAAACCTAAATCAAAAAAACCTAATCCATTTTGTGAAGAATGCGGATCCAAGATCGCTGCCAAGGATATGTTTTGTATCAACTGTGGGGCTAAGCGATAGCTAAAAGAGTATGTGATGTGTATGCATAAAATAATGATTTCCCCCGTCTGTTTAGGAATTCTTCTACTTGGTATTGTGATAACACCAAGTGTGTTTGCAGGTGATGGATGTGGAACAGGAACAGTTCTAGTAGACGGAGTCTGTCAGCTTGCACCTCAGGAATCCAATGACGGATGTGGTGCAGGAACAGTCATGGTTAATGGAGTATGCCAGCTTGACAAATCATCGGGAACTTCAATTCCACCACTCTATATTGCAGGTGGAGCCGCTGCAATAGGCGCCGCAATTATTGGAATTATCTTTGCTGTAAGGAGAGGATCAGGAACGCCAAAACCTGCCAGAGAAGAGCTTGAAGAATATGAGAGCAAGTACGTAGCAAGAAAGCCAGCAGAGAAAAAAGAAACATCTTCATCTTGTAGCAACTGT
>OFDH01000019.1_pt1 | contig 13150 bp, 10 predicted proteins | sample 1520531 | NCBI WGS metagenome assembly OFDH01 (sample SAMEA3696448, study PRJEB22514) | metagenome | biome: water; feature: marine; material: hydrothermal vent | place: Pacific Ocean | collected 2014-08-15 | depth 1539 m | reverse complement strand
CATTTGCAATCATATGAAAATGATAATCATGTAATTTTTTTGTATTACATTTTGCAGCGTCAGTTGCATTATTAATTTTATATATTGAATCATTCAAAAAGTGCGTTAAAAACAATGAACCAATTCCAGTTGTGATTACACTTCCACCAAATTTTTTATCAAGCATTTTTCTAGTTTCAACTCCAAAATTATTTAATTTATTATAAAGTAAATTACCCTTATTTTTGATTATAGTAAGCATTGTACTACCTGCCATCATAGTCAGAGGATTTGCAGAAAATGTTCCACCGCCAATATACGCACGCTCTGTTTTTGAGAATATTGATGTACTTGCATATTTCATTAGTTCATTTTTACCACAAATAACACCAATTGGAAACCCACCACCAACTATTTTTCCAAGAGTTACCAAATCAGGGTCAAGTTTCATTGTATTGTAAAGACAGCCAAATCTAAATCTAAAACCAGTAACAATTTCATCCAGAATGAATAATATGTTATTTTTATGGCAAAATTCTTGTATACATAACAAGTATTCCCTTGTAGCAGGAATACATCCACCACCACCTAAAACTGGTTCAATAATAACAGCCGCTAAATCATTTTTTTTCATTTTCAAAATTTTAACTGATTTTTCTAAATTATTGTAAGGTAATGATATTATGTGCTTTTCATCAGTTAGACCACTACTCTCAGACTTACGGAATGGCCAATTGACTGTTTTAAGTAAATCCGTAGTATAACCATGCCATCCACCATCAATTTTGGCAATTGTTTTTCTTTTTGTTATTGTTCTAGCAAGCCTAACAGCATACATAGTAGCCTCTGTTCCAGTTGATGCATATCTAATTTTTTCCGCAACAGGTACAGCCTTTGAAATTTTTTCCGACAGTTCGATCGAATTTTTATTTAATGTTCCATGCATCCAATCATAACTCAACTGTTTTTTTATTTGACTGGCTATTTTTTTCTGTGTATGTCCTAAAATTAAACTCCAATGACCCATCCAATAATCAACATATTTGTTTGAATCCACATCAATCAGGAATTTACGATTTGCTGATTTAGTCACAAATGGATATGGTTCAAAGAATCGAATATTATGATGTACACCATCTACATGGTATTTTTTAGATTTTTCAAAAAGTTTGGCTGATTTTCCAGTTTTTAACCTGTAAGTTTTTATTGCATCTTCCATTCTAATCATCCTTTTATATTGAATATATTATTGATCGAAAAGCTATGTATTTTCTGTTTAGTTTTTGTACAGTTTATAAGTACACCCAACATCAAAGTTTTCGCATACGTAACGCAAGAGCGGCGCTTGTGATGAAGTATGGTAGTGAACCATTTTATGATTTACAGGCCTCCAGTTACGCATACAAAATGTGGATTTGACCAAATGATCAAATCTGAAATGTGAAGATTATGTGCATTCCGTTAATTCCAATAATAGTACAAATTATTTACTTCTAAGATTCAGAATCCGGTTGATCCTGCCGGACCTGACTGCTATCGGATTGATACTAAGCCATGCGAGTCTTTGCAGTAATGCAAGGCATACGGCTCAGTAACACGTAGTCAACTTACCCTATGGACGAGGATAATCTCGGGAAACTGAGCATAATACTCGATAGATCATAATGCCTGGAATGGTTTATGGTTGAAATGATTCGTCGCCATAGGATGGGACTGCGGCCTATCAGCTTGTTGGTGAGGTAATGGCCCACCAAGGCGATTACAGGTACGGGCTCTGAGAGGAGAAGCCCGGAGATGGGTACTGAGACAAGGACCCAGGCCCTATGGGGCGCAGCAGGCGAGAAAACTTTGCAATGTGCGAAAGCACGACAAGGTTAATCCGAGTGATTTCTGCTAAAGAAATCTTTTGCAAGTCATAAAACCACTAGTGAATAAGGGGTGGGCAAGTTCTGGTGTCAGCCGCCGCGGTAAAACCAGCACCTCAAGTGGTCAGGAGGATTATTGGGCCTAAAGCATCCGTAGCCGGCTCTGTAAGTTTTCGGTTAAATCCATGTGCTCAACGCATGGGCTGCCGAAAATACTGCATAGCTAGGGAGTGGGAGAGGTAGACGGTACTCGGTAGGAAGGGGTAAAATCCTTTGATCTATCGATGACCACCTGTGGCGAAGGCGGTCTACCAGAACACGTTCGACGGTGAGGGATGAAAGCTGGGGGAGCAAACCGGATTAGATACCCGGGTAGTCCCAGCTGTAAACGATGCAGACTCGATGATGCATTGGCATATAGCCAGTGCAGTGTCGCAGGGAAGCCGTTAAGTCTGCCGCCTGGGAAGTACGTACGCAAGTATGAAACTTAAAGGAATTGGCGGGGGAGCACCACAAGGGGTGAAGCCTGCGGTTCAATTGGAGTCAACGCCAGAAATCTTACCCGGAGAGACAGCAGAATGAAGGTCAAGCTGAAGACTTTACCAGACAAGCTGAGAGGTGGTGCATGGCCGTCGCCAGCTCGTGCCGTGAGATGTCCTGTTAAGTCAGGTAACGAGCGAGATCCCTGCCACTAGTTGCTATCATTATTCTCAGGAATAGTGGGGCGAATTAGTGGGACTGCCGTTGTTAAAACGGAGGAAGGAAGGGGCTACGGCAGGTCAGTATGCCCCGAAACTCTGGGGCCACACGCGGGCTGCAATGGTAGCGACAATGAGCTCCAAACTCGAAAGAGAGTGGCAATCTCTAAACGCTACCACAGTTATGACTGAGGGCTGTAACTCGCCCTCACGAATATGGAATCCCTAGTAACCGCGTGTCATTACCGCGCGGTGAATACGTCCCTGCTCCTTGCACACACCGCCCGTCGTTTCATCGAAGTTTGCTTTTAGCGAGGTGATGTTTAATTGGCATTATCGAACTTGAGGTAAGCGACGAGGGAAAAGTCGTAACAAGGTGACCGTAGGGGAACCTGCGGTCGGATCACCTCCTTAGAAAGAATTACGGAAAGCACATAATCTTTGCATCACCATCGATGCAATACATCATGAAAATGATGTATGAAGGATGTAGCAGGTCTCCACCGGGGGCTTGCAATGATCGTCATGTATAGTCGTGTATTATGTGGCCGTATATGCTGGTGTAAAGACGCCAGTAAGTGGATTGCTAGGCTTGAGAAGAGATGAAGGACGTGGCAAGCTGCGATAAGCCCGGGGTAGGCGCACGCGACCTTTGATCCCGGGATGTCCGAATGAGAATCTTGTTTTTTAAACACTCCGTTGCAATGGCAGCGGAGATCGAACCGTCGGAATTGAAGCATCTTAGTACGACGAGGAAAAGAAATCAATTGAGATTTCCCAAGTAGTGGCGAACGAAACGGAAATAGCCCAAACTGAATCTGTTATGGTAACATAACAGAGATGTGGTGTTTTGGTTATGATATTACGATCCTAGAATACAGCTGAAGTGTTCTGGAACGTACCGGCGAAGTGGGTGATACCCCCGTAAGCGAAGTAGTATAGGATCTTATCATGACCCGAGTAATTGTCCTTGGCAGTGGGCAGTGAATATAGGTGAAAGTAGTATCTTAGGCTAAATATTTCTCAAGACCGATAGTGTACTAGTACCGTGAGGGAAAGCTGAAAAGTACCCCGGAAGGGGGCTGAAAAGTGCATGAAACTTATTGGTTACAGACGTGCATGGCATGAAAGGTGATTTTTTCATACTGGAGGTTCTAGCAATAGAACTAAAGGTTTGAAGCTCAAATCATCAGTGTCATGCGTTCCGTCTCGAAACACGGGCCAGGGAGCTTGCTGTCATGGCAAGTCTAAACCTCTAAAGGTGAAGACGAAGGGAAACCGAGTTCTCGCAACTTTTGTGAGGAGAAGCGTGTGAAAGTGCGTTGAGTCATGGCGGTAAGGCTAGAAGCCAGTCGATCTATTCCTGAGCAAGCTGAAGGTGGGCGAAAGCCCGCTGGAAGGCTGTAGCAGTTCTGACGTGCAAATCGTTTGTGTGACTTGGGAATAGGGGATATGATCCAATCTAGACTGGCGATCGCTAGTTCCAACCGAAGCGTCTCGCAGGGCGTCCTCTGTGGAGATAGCATTTCCTGTAGAGCACTGATCTTTTGGTATGGGGGAGAAATCCCTCGCCATCATTTCAAACTCCGAATGGATATGCATCGTAGAAGCAGGGAGACGGGTTCGTGTGACGTAAGGTTCACGACCGAAAGGGGTTTAACCCAGACTAAAGTTAAGGTCCCTAAATTTTTGCTAAGTGTCAAGCCAAAGGGCGTGTTCGCGCCAAGACAGCAGGGAGGTAAGCTCAGAAGCAGCTATCCTTTAAAAAGTGTGTAACAACTTACCTGCCGAGCGTGGGCGCCCCGAAAACGGACGGGGCTAAAGCAAAGTACCGATACTTTAGATACTTGTACATTTACAAGTCATGGTAGGTTGGCGTAGTGATTGGGTCGAAGCAGGGCAGTGATGTCCTGTGGACCGATTTCTATTGCAGATCCTGGTGGCAGTAACAGCATAGTAGAGTGAGAACCTCTACCACCGCAAGCGCAAGGGTTTCCAGGCAATGCGTTATCAGCCTGGAGTTAGTCGATCCTAAGAATTACCTCAACAGAGTAATTCGAATGGGAAACTGGTTAATATTCCAGTACCTTGCTTACACGTTATTATCTATATGAATTGCTTCTAGATAGGGGATGTAGAACTATCGTTTTATCTAACTGTTTGAGATTCGGGGAGTGTCGTAATGACGAGAACTGATTCGAGGCAGGAATGGCTCTGCGTTAGCAGAGTTTTCTCAACTCCAGGAGACCATGAAAGATCATATAGAGAGTGTTAGCAAGTTCGTACCGAGAACCGACACAGGTGCGCTGGCTTAGAAAGCTAAGGTGCTACGGGTATACCGTATGGCGAGGGAATTCGGCAAATTAGTCCTGTAGCTTAGGTATAAGGGATACCTGCTGTTTTAATGAGGAATTGGGATAGCAGGTTGCAATGACTAGGGGGTTCCGACTGTTTAATAAAAACACAGGCGACTGCTAGTCCGAAAGGATTTGTATAGTCGCTGAATCCTGGCCGGTGCAGGTACCTAAAACTTGGGTTCAACCGAGCTAAGGGCCTGTTAACGCCGGGAGTAACTCTGACTCTCTTAAGGTAGCCAAATGCCTTGTCGGGTAAGTTCCGACGCGCATGAATGGAACAACGAGAGCCCCACTGTCCCCGCCTACAACCCGGTGAAGCCACATAAGGTGGACGAACAGTCCATCATCTTCCATCGGGGAGAGAAGACCCCGTGGAGTTTTACTGCAGCTTGTGCTTGTAGTATAGTACGAATTACATAGTGTATCTGGTAGCCATGCCTGAATTTCTTTGGGAATTCAGTGAAGCGACGATGTAACACCAGATTATTCTTGCAGTACTTCTTATCTGATGCAAATCAGAAACAGGTGCAGGTAGGCAGTTCGGCTGGGGCGGCACCCCTTTGAAAAGATATCAAAGGGGCCCAAAGTTTAGTTCAAACGGGTCAGAAATCCGTTGAAGAGGGCAAAGCCAAAAACTAGACTGACAGGATTTCCAAACGCACGGAATTCTGAGACGAAAGTCTGGCTTAGCGATCCTTCGTGTGCCCACTATTGGGGCCCGGAGGTGACAGAAAAATTACCCCAGGGATAACAGGCTCGTCGCGGGCGAGAGCTCCTATCGACCCCGCGGTTTGGTACCTCGATGTCGGCTTTTCCTATCCTGGTCCTGCAGCAGGGGCCAAGGGTGAGGCTGCTCGCCTATTAAAAGGGAACATGAGCTGGGTTTAGACCGTCGTGAGACAGGTCGGTCTCTGCCTGATGGAAGCGCGGCTGTCTGAGGGGAAGTTGCTCTCAGTACGAGAGGAACAGAGCAACGTGGCCACTGGTCTACCGGTTGTCTGATAAGGCAGGCCGGGCAGCTAAGCCGTTTGGATTAAGTGCTGAAAGCATCTAAGCACGAAACCCATCCCGAGACAAGACAGCCTTTCGTAAGATGAAGGTTCGCAGAAGAAGACTGCGTTGATAGGATGGATGTGTAGATCACAAGCTTCGGCGAGTGATGAGCATGCCATTACTAATAGACCAACACATCAGCACGGCCACTTACATAGAGACTATACATGACGATTCATATTTTTAATTGAACTGAAAATTATCCACATACTTAGATTATATGTGGTAATTTATTTTTCTAAATAGCTGTGGGGGAGTGCGTAAAGAATGAATCTGCACGAGGGTGGATGTAAAATAAAACTCCCATCCTAGTACCAAACAGCAGACAAATTCAACCCTCATGGCTTCATTGCATATTTAGATTACTGCTGGCTTAGTCCAGTAAACCACCCTACTTTTTTATGAGGTTTTTGATATTATGAGCTTAATGCAGTTTTCAAAAATTGAGTCATCATACACATCAAAAGATGGTTGCAGATTAGTTTGGAAAGGTGTTGAGGAAGATGATTTAGAAACCATCATACTAAACAAAAAAGAACTCGAACAATTAATTGACCTCTTAAAAGGGGACTCGGCTGGTGAGGTTGAGCTTGAGGATCAAGTTAGTCGTATAATGGTAAATTTAGATGTCACAGAATTTAATTTGAAAGACCATGACTTGCTTGAGGTTAAGACAGCTGACCTGCAAAAACATGTTCTAGACTATGCAAAAATTCCACATATACCGCAGTATATCCATATCAACCCAAAGGAGTACTATCCATCTATCACAATTCGCAAATATGATGAACCAAAAAAAGTTGATGAGACAAAACCTACTCAAATATCACTTCTTGAAGCGATTTTAGCATCAAAACCAAAAAAAACTTCACATAACCTTTCACAATCAGACCTGTATAGAATATTTGCAACAAGACGTTCAACAAGAAAATTTACAAAAACTAGGATAGAGGGCTGGATGGTTGACAAAATTTTAGCAGCAGCCGATACTGCACCTACAGCTGGAAACTTTCAAGGGTTTAAGGTATTTTATATCAAAAACCAAAAAACCAAAGAAGCACTTGTTGAGGCAGCAAACAACCAACCTTATGTAAACGCACCAGTTGTCTTGGTGTTTTGTATGGACCCATCAAGAGTAAAGATGAATTTTCCTCCAGAAATTTTAGAAAAGTTTTCAATCCAAGATGCCACTTTGGCTGCCGGGTTTTCGTTGCTTGCTGCATCTGGTTTGGGCTTAAGTTCAATCTGGATTGGAATGATTAATGAAGAAAAGGTCAAATCCATTTTGGGTACAGATTTGAAACCATCCTCCATTCTATGTATTGGTTATCCAGAAAAACGTAGACCCCCAAAACCAAGAAGAAATCTTAAAGAACTCATTCAAGTAGTGGAATGACCCATGTCAGACATTTACGATTTTAAATAAATACTAGATTACTATAATAATTCTATGTTACTATGGATTGTAGCCGCTGCTATTGGAATTTTAGCTGTCATAGTTTTAATTTACAAATACATAAAGACTTCAAAATATGATGTACTAGGATTTTCTATGTATTGCAAGATTTGTGGAGATAAAATTAACGGCTTGAAATGTCCTAGGTGTGAACAAAAAAAGAATGATTTGAGATAGAAATCACTTAAACCATTGATCCAATGTGTGGCTTCTTTTCTCGATACTCTTCTTTAATCGATTTAGTGATGCTTTGACTCTCTCTTCTGAGAAGCTTCTTTCATTTGCCAGATAATCTACAATTCCTGAATAATCAGTATCTTTAAACTCGATTTTGCCTATATCTGGCATATCTGGTTGCAGAAAAATTTTTCTTATTTGCTTGTAATCTATTTGTTTAAGCTCTTCTTGTATTTTTGGTATATCTTCTAACTTTCCATACTCTTTAATCATTTTAAGGGCAGTTTTTGGACCTATTCTCTCAAAACCATCAGGATTAAAGTCAGTTCCGACGAGTATGCCAATATCAATTATCTGTTCACCAGTAATACCAAGTGCATCCAAGCTTTTTTGATGACTGATCATTTCAGGTTCGACATCAATGTACGTATTACGGTTTGGGATCTTTCTCCTACCGGAATTAGTAAAATTACGAACAAGCTTTGTTGCACCAAATAATATTGAATCATAGTCTTGGCTAGCAACTGCATATGCTTTACCAGTTTTGTTCATATGTGCGGCAGTGGCTTCACCATCTGCCTTTGCCTGTATGTAAGGTATTCCAAATAAATCAAGAAGATGTTTGGAGTCTTCAACCATAGTGTCCTGCATGGATGTTGTTTGTTGTGCATACTTTCTTGCTGACTCAAAGTCGCCGCTTGCCTTGGCTTTCTCATATTTTATTGTCGCTTCTTTCTTACCTAATTTTCGCCGTTGAATTTCTGCCGTCTTTAGTGACGGTGGTTTGCCATCAAATACGTACACAGGTTTAATTCCAATAGATAAAAAATTGACATTTCTATACAATAGTCCAGTTAAATGACTCGTCACTCTTCCTCTGTTATCCGTAAGATGAAGTCCTTCAGGCCCTCTAATGATAGCCAAAAACTGGTAAATTGCATTGTATGCATCTATAGCTATTATCTTTGAAGAAAATGATTCAAGATTAGTTTTTTCTCGTATCAGAAGTGCTTTGATATCTACACCCATATTAGAATGGTATTTTTCTTGTTTTTTTGTTTACCGCTTTTATCGACTTACTATATTAGGACGTGTAACAAAATCGATTTGTCGGGATAGCCAAGCCTGGTAAGGCGGACGCCTCGAAATCTTATACAGGATAGCGTCTGTGCATCCGCACGCGGGGGTTCGAATCCCTCTCCCGGCGCTTGTCATTTTGGTATAACATAAAAGTGAGACAATAATTGATAATTAACAATGGCGGATATAGATACCACAAAAAATGTTTATCTGTTTACGCATGGTCGTCAAGATCTTATAGAAAAATCAACGAATGCGTTAGTTGCAAATGGTTTTTCAAAGGATAAAATCATCATGGCTCTTCCTAGCGAGGCGGGAGATGTGAATGATTATATGGCAATGTTATGGATGCCACCAAATCCTGATCATATCAAGATTCAGAAAATAACTAAAGTTGAGCCAGCAGAAGCGGAAGGAATGATAGGAGTATGGAAAGGCGTTTCAAAAGATGACATGTTTGAAATTAAAATATAAAAAATAAAATTTTATTCATCACGCCAACGTTTTATTATTAAAAATGCAAGTATTGCTCCAACTACCCCAGCCAATATTATGAATTCTGTAAAAAATGTATCATTCATTTAACTCACACACAACTTTGTAAAAGATTATTTTACTTTGTGTCATTTTGATCAGAATCATTTGGTCCATCACGTGTATCATAAGAACTACTTGGTCCTACCATGTCTTCTGGTTTTACATTTTGATCCCACTTACCTTTCATTCCTTTTAGTAACGAAGCAATTCCACATATAATCAGTAATACAACAATTGCAAAAAAGATCATCTTATTTTGAAATGCAATATCACAATCAATTTCTGTCGGTGGCGCATCAGCATGATATTCGTAACATTCACGAAATTCTTCTTGTAAAGTGATCTCATCAAACTGAGCACCAAAAACCGTTAGAACAATAATTCCTGCAAAAATTAACCCAACGCCTAATATGATAAAACGTGTATCACTCACAGTCTAAATGTGTAAATCTGAATATTTTAGGCTATTCCATTCCAAATTTTCTAGTGTGGATACTTGAACATATTTAAAATTGTAATTTTAGATTTAATTATGGTATTTGGATGGGGCAAGAAAAAACCAAAAAAACAGGAGCCAGAAATAGCTCCTCAAAAAAAACAAATTTTGCTTTCTGATGTGCCAAATGTTGTTGATGAGATACGTTCAATTCGAGCAAAAACAATAATTGCTGAGACTAAAACATTTAAAAATAAAATTAAATCAAGTTGCGAAACAATTCTACATATTGCTATTGATCTAGAACGTGATACACTAAATGTAGACGATATAGATATTCACTTAAAAAGATTAGTTGAGCGTGGAAAAAAAGAGGTTATATCAATTATCAAGAGGGAATCAATTGTTCAACTACCAGAAATAAATTCCTATGATGATGTGAAAAATTTTAATGCAATTGCTGGCAGAATGCTAAAGAAAATTGGGGACTCGTTAGGAAGACAATCTAGTGTTATTCATATATTCGCAAAGAAATATGCTGGCAAGTTAAAAGATGATCTTAAGGTAATGACAGATGGGAATGATGAAACTACTACCATAATTACGAATTACTCCGAATTAGAAACTAAAATTGAACAAATTTTGAATACTATGACTAAGATTGAGCAATCAAAAAAATCAATTATTGATTTAGGCGAACAGGAAAAACTGACTATGAAAACCATCGATGATCTAATTGCTACAATTGATAGTGATGAAAAAGAGATTGAGAATATTAAAAACAGCAGTGAATACATAGAATTTCTACAAACTAATGAAAAGCTAGATTCTTTATCTTCTGGAAAAAATAAAATTAGGAATGAGATCGAATTACAGCTTACTAAGATTTCAAGACCGCTAAACAAGTATGTTTATGTTTCCTCACTTGATAAGCCACTAAAAAAATTATTAGCAGATTTAATTGCAAATCCATATGATGTATTGGTTGATTCTAACAAACAAGACATTATACAAATATTAGAATCTACACGCAAGGGAATACAATCAGGCTCAGTATCTGTTAAGGATACTGATAAATCATTATTACAAATTGATGAGACACTTTCACTCATTCCCGGATTCATTGAAAAAATTTCTGTTTTTAATCGATCTAAAAGTGATATTGAAAGTAAATTGTTGGGATTTAACAATGACCAACTGAGGCAAAAAGAATCTGTTCTTAGTATGCATAAAAATGATAAATCATCTTTGGAATCAAAAATTAGATCGATAGAGAAAGAGTTGAAAGATACAACCGAAATCATTCCCAAATTTGTTAAATCTGCAGAATCTATTTTAAATGAAATTTCAGCTGTACAATATGTTATAAGAACGGAGTAATGGTTTGCAATTAAAAAAGAAAAAATTTGAGCGTAAGATATCATTGACTAAGGATACAAGAGATGGCATCTTGTCTTTTTGTAAGATGAATCATCCAAACGAAGGTATCTTGATTTTACGCGGAAAAGCAAAACGTGGTGATGTATTCATAGATGGGTTAGTAGTACCACCATTTTCTGAAACAGGAGCAGACTTTGCTGGATTTCCTAACAATCCATTACACTGGATCCTAGTTATGTCGGCATCGTTCATTCTCATCCTGTTGGTTCAGCTGAACCATCTCTAACTGATTTGAATAATTTTTTTGGTCTTGTGTCAATGATTGTAAAGTCACCTTATGAGGACGATGACATATTTGCTTGGGATAGTGATGGAAAAGAAATTCCATTTGTTATTGTTTAACATTAATAGATTGTGGAATAAGAACGCAAAAATTCTGACAAACCTTTATAAAGTTTTTTTGCTAATTTTTTTCATTATGATAAATTACAAGGGTTATCTGGTATTTTTGTTCGCATCTTTGGCTGTAAGTATTGGACTACAATTGGTTCTACCATTTCCGTATGGTTTGGGTGCAGCACTAGCAATCTTTATCGTCTTTCCACTAATTTTGAGAAAGAGAATGATGTCACGAATGAGAGGTTCTAGTGGATCAGGATCAGGATTTAGTTTTGGAGGACTATTTGGTCAAGGTCAAGGTACTGGTGTAAGATATGTGTGCCTAACTTGTAACCACCGATTCAAGGGTGGAGATTGTCCTCGCTGCGGCTCTAAAATGAAACGTGCTGATTTTTAGGTATACGTGGTTAAATGTCAAATCTTGCATTGGATAATATCCGAAAAAAGGTAGTTTATCAGAACACAGTAGATATCTGGATTGCTATGTGTCAAGAACAGGACACTGATTGGAATAGTACAGAAACATACAGAAAATTCATTGCTTATTTACTAAAAACAAGCTTGACCATGAAAAAATTTCCATTATGCATTAAGGAATCCGGTGGAAATTTTGAACGAGGACATGATAAGACAGAATTTGGTGAGAAACTTTCAGAATCAAACGATGAAAATAGTGCAGTTTACACCATTAAACTAAATGACGTTGCCATGAATATTATCAGGGAATTCAAATTCTAATCAGATAACGTACTTCAGAATAAGCAATTAAAATCAAATTTATTTTTTTAGTTTAGGATTTACAATTGCATCTAATGCATTACCAATGAAAACAAACGCAAGACCTGTAATCGCAATCATTATTCCTGGTGGAGCAATCCACCACCATAATCCTCTTGCTGCAGCACCATATGTATTTGCATCATGTAGTATTTGTCCCCATGTGGGAAATGTTGGATCACCAAGACCCAAAAAACTTATGCCAGCTTCTGTTGTAATCGCAGCAGGTACTGAAATTGCAATACTGGCAAAAGCATAAGGCAGTAATTGTGGAATAATATGTTTAAAAACTATTTTTGAGTTTTTTTGTCCCATCATTTGTGATGCCTCTACATATTGTCTAGTTTTGATTTGAAGTGCCATACTGCGTGAAACCTTTGCAACACCAACCCAACCAAAGATCATCAGGAATCCTACTAGCAAAAATATACTATTACTAATAGTCACGGCAAGAATTATCAAAAAAGGTAGTGCTGGAAGTGCATAGATAACGTCGTTAAACCTCATCATAGCTTCGTCTGTTTTTTTTCCCTTAAAGCCAGAATATACACCATAAATTAAACCAGCTGTTACAGAACCAATAGCCACAGAAATACCAATAAACAAAGCAAGTGGGGTTCCCCATAAAAGACCGACCGCAAGGTCTCTTCGCAACTCATCTGTTCCCATCATTCCATATGCTTTTCCACCAAGAATTAATTTGGAATCAATAATACTTACTTTTTTATCAATACCATAGATATTTACTAAAAATATATAATCTCCCTTCAACACTTTTCCATCTCTGTCTGCAAAAATCATATCTTCGCTTGATATGTTTTGATTATAGAATTCCATTTCAGAAAAATGAATTTGAATATTTTTTTTAATACTGTTATCAGTTGAAAAAATTCGTTCATGGTGTACAATTTTTGTATCTGAGTGTGGTAATGATCTAGACAAAAGAAGTATTTGTG
>OFDH01000018.1_pt1 | contig 13413 bp, 15 predicted proteins | sample 1520531 | NCBI WGS metagenome assembly OFDH01 (sample SAMEA3696448, study PRJEB22514) | metagenome | biome: water; feature: marine; material: hydrothermal vent | place: Pacific Ocean | collected 2014-08-15 | depth 1539 m | reverse complement strand
GCGTAACTGGATATTCCATCATCTTGTAATCAGGATGGAATCGTAGAAAGTGGATTACAGTTTCTGGACCTAACTCATCATAAACAAACTTTGCAAGCTTTCTTGCATGCTCAAGGCTGTCGCCAACTTGTGGGACTATCAGGTCAGTAATCTCTGTGTGAATCTTTGTCTTGTCCCTGATTTCCAGAATGGTATCAAATATTGGTTGAGGATCCGGTACTCCGATAAATTTTCTTGTAAACTCGGGCTCTGCACTTCCCTTAAAGTCAATAGTAATGCAATCCAAGAATTCGTCCATCATCTTTACTGATTCAGGCGTGTCATATCCATTTGAGACAAAAATATTGAAGAGCCCTTTCTTTCTTGCAACCACACCGCAGTCACGAGCAAACTCGATGAATATGGAAGGTTCGTTGTAGGTGTATGCGATTCCAGCTGCTCCATGCTCAACAGCAGTATTTGCCACCTGTTCTGGCGTCATGTCAACACCCTCCACTTTGCGTCTCTGGCTAATGTCAGAGTTCTGGCAATACTTGCAAAGCCAGTTACATCCAGTTGTAGCTATTGAGAAAATCTTGCTTCCTGGATTATAGTGAATTACAGGTTTCTTTTCTATTGGGTCAACATGACCCGCGATAACTTTTCCATAAACATAAAGATCAAGTTTTCCATTTTCATTTCCTCTGACACCACAAAGACCAATCTGTCCTTTTCCCATCTCACAATATCTAGCACATGCAGTACACAAAACCTTGCCATTAGGTCTTTTTTCGTAAAGGATAGCTTCCCTTGTCATACTAGAAGTATGTTTTAGATCATTATTAATAACTTGAATGAAAAATATACCTGTGGACAATAAATCTGAGAAACATCTTATCCAATATCTAAAATCACTTCCAGATAGTCACATCAAGCAATTCTATGATGCTGTGGAATGGACACCGTATCCTGTTCTTGTCATTAAAGAATTTCAGAGACGTTTCCAACCAAATGATGATGAGTTTGTAGACAAACTTTTGGAATCCGTAGGTGAAGCAAAGAAGAAGGGCCAAAAAATTGGCAGGTTGGCAAAAATAAGAGGTCTTAAACTAGGTAAACAAGTCAAGGCAGAAGCAAAAAAAACAGTATCAAAAAAGATTACTAATGCAAAACGCATGATTAGATCTTCTGAAGATAATGTGGAATTAATCAAAAAACTGGGCGAGTTAAAAAAGGCTGGTATTATTAGCAATAAGGAGTTTCAGGCAAAAAAGAAACAACTGCTTGACAAAATCTAATTCTCAAATTAAAACTAGACAATGTGAACGACGGTACTAACTCCACGCCTATCAATCTCCATTCCATCCTTCATTTCGCTAATGATAACAGTGAATGATATGACATCACGTTGTTTACATTCTTCAGCATTTAGCTTCAGATTAACGTCCAAAAGATCAAACTCCTCTTCTGGAATGTTAGATTCATCAAAGGATGCCTTACCGGTTGATTCTATCCTAAACCTTTGGTCCTTTGTGTGTAGCCCAATCTTTGTTTTATTCTTCTCTCTACCTGCAGCCTTTACGTTTACATCAATAATTCCAGGTTTTGCTAGCGTATAGCCAGACTTTTTGTCCACAAAAACACCAATCTGTGATGGTCTTCCAGCTGTAGCCTCTGCCATCTTTTGTATTCCGTCATTCATTACCACATCAACTGCCTTGAAAGTTTGTGGAACTTTGGCAATCCATTCATTGGTTCGCTCAATTATACCTGCGATCTCTGTACGTCTTTTTTTGTCCTCATCCTCTGGTAATTCATAACGATCTACCCAAGCAAGATAGTCGTGTGAAATGTCCTTGATGAAATCAATGCAAGTAATTCTATAACTATCTACATTGGGAGCACGCTCTGAATTCTCATCATCAGGTACAAAACTATCATTTGATGGCATTGCCATGAATTTCAAATAATACCATGGCTAAAAAAACCAATCTCAATTAATATATTCGGAAAAATTTCTTAGTTTTTCATGATCTTCACTACAATCACAAAAGATCTACAAAAGGAACTGAAATCAAATTTGCCACAAATCATGATCTTATTAAAAAAACAGCCTGCAATTGCATACAAAAAGATAGGAGATATCGGAAAGGAAGTTGGGAAAAAATACGATATTGAATTACTGGTAAATTTTCCACACAAAGGAAAAATAGAAAATTTTGACATGTATGGAAAACAGGACTTGAGTTTCATTGTGGACATGAAAAGAACAAATTTTCCCATTAAGCGTAGTATAATCAAAGAAAAAGCAAAGGAAATTTTCGGAGATGTGGAAACGGAGGATGCTTACATGTATGAAGGTAAGGAAGGCGTAAAGGTATTTCTTGGTCAGGCAAATGAGGCTGGTAGAAAAGAAGAGAGGATTGACATTCTGCCACATTCTTTGCACGTATGGTATGAATTTACAGATAAGGTGACAGAATTTTGTGATTGGCTTTTGGAAAATGTGTATTTAGTGAAAGATGTAGACCATAAAGGAGAAACGAAATACGAGAAATTCAGAATTAAGCAAAAAGAAGAAAATGTGTAATTATTTCCCTTCTAATTCATTAAGAATAGTCCTAACGTCATAAGCATCAGAATCAACCTCTAGAATTTTTTTACAACACTCTATCACTTTGGCATTTTCTTTAAAATGCTGATGTACACGCAATTTTAGACCAAGTGCCTCAGTGTCATATTCGTTAATTTCTAAAACGCGCTCAAGATACTGCAGAGTTTTTTTTGGATCTTGTAGAATGTAGAATATACTTGCCATGATAAAAATAAAATCGGGATCATATTGGTGTTTTTCTTCCATGCTGTTTCCCAAGGCAATTGCTTCTTCAAATTCACCCTCTTTGATTAGTTTTCGTAGTTTTCTTTTTGGGTGAGAAAACAAGCCGACCAAAATTTTTCAATATTTAGAGAATCCTAGTTAGATTTTAACAATTGTATTACGAAATCTTCATGATTCCGTTTGATATAAGCCACTGAAGACCAGAAACAAATGCATCATCAGGAATCATTCCATCAGCCCACCATCCTGCGTTGTTTTTAATCCAGTCTGGTATGACATTACCTCCAGTACCTGTTCCCTGTTCAGTAGGTGGTATATTCATCACACCATTTGAAATTAGCCACTGTATGCCAGAAACAAATGAACTATCGTCAATCAATCCATCAGCCCACCATCCTGCGTTATTTTTAATCCAACCAGGAATAGACGTTTCAGATTCTACTGGTGTGGGTGTAAGAGTTTCTAGACTGCCAGATAATGATTTCTTGCTTTGTAGATCAATATCAAAAAGTACATAGCCAAATGCTGCAGGATCAGGCACACTATATTCTGGACCAGTACCATAAACAATTATAGCAAATTTTTGCAGTCCAGGATCTCCTTGCATCTGCCAATATCTTTGTGCTTTTCCTGATACAGAAAATAACTTGTCATGTCCTTCATCATCAGCGGCAGAAGCTATTGGTATTGTTTGGCCATCTATCACATTGACTTTTAAAATGTCATAATGCACCTGATTTTCAAACAAGTCCGTAGAAAATGCTTTCTTAAATTCTAAACTCCAGTAAATGTCACATCCAATTCTAGGTTTTTCAGGACCATATAGTATGTTAACAACCATTGAGTTCGTGTTTGTATTTTCATAAATTTTTACCAATTCATAATTAGTAATACAACCCTCTCCCTTCTTTGTCGCTTCCGTATCTACAATACCTGCAAATGGACTTGAAGAAACATTTTCTCTGTATTCATATAATGAAAATCTGTATTCTGGAGGTGGTACTCCTTCCGTCACCTGAACCCACGTGTTGGCTTTCACTGGGAACGGAAAGTCATCAACAACGGAAATGTGACTGGTTATGCCACCACTCTTCCAACCAACAAGAATTGTATCATATTCACCTGCTGGAACGGTTATGGTTTCCATTCCTATAGGCGATACTTGTTCACCACCAATATTTGCAATCTTGCCCCATGATACCATGGAGAATGCCTTTGGTCCCTTGCCAGGCTGATCAATTTCTGCAGTAGCAAAGGAAGAAAGCCACGATATTGAATTTTTGTATACAGATGCATATTCCAAAATATTATCACTGACAGTACCACCTATAGGCTCTGGAGCAACTTTGCCTACATCCATCTGGCCTTTTAGTATCTTGTTTCCATCTTCAACTAGAACTTGAAAACGAAGCATATCTTCAGGACCATCAAACACTTCCTTTTCTAGCCACATTGAAAACCAAAAATCTGTACAATCCTTGTATTCTGCATGACATACTTTGTACTTGAAGTAATCACCAACTTTGAGATTTTCGCCCGGATACCAGGATCCAGGATGATTAACACCGCCAAGACCTGCACCAATGCCAGTACCAGCAGACACGTGATCCGCAAATGTTGCTGGAACAACACTACCACTAACAAGAATAACTGAAAATAAAACTATGAAAATTGTATTACGCATACAATGTTAATACCCGTCAAAGTTAGTTAAATGTTGCAAATAAGCAAATATAGAGGATAGTGTTCGATTTATTGGATATGTGTGAATGCCCAAAAATACACTTTTACGAAGTTGAATTCAAACTTGATGGTATGATTGTTGTTCCAACGCATAAAAACTGTGGAGATGGATTAAACGAAAAACAAGCTGACACATTTCAGAAAGAGTTAGTCAAATCATGGGGATTTGAGGAAGAAGAGGAATAATTTTTCAAATAAAAAACTTTAGACTATTACTAATAAAAAGGAAAAAACTGTGAAATTTATTGTAGTCCTGATACAGCTTCTTTGCAGACGCTACATCCACAGGTACAATCGGCACTGCAAATACAGGTTCCTTGCATTTCACAATCACATTTGTAAGTGTCATCACCAGTAGCGGCTTCACAGCCACATGCTTGATCGGTCATGCAAAATGGATCATGTACATGGTTTTAAAACTTTATCAAAAAAATCACACCGTTATACTAGTTTTTTATTATTTTGAGCGTCATGCCAAAAATCATTCATGCGATAAAGAAAGCAAAGAATTTGTGGCCTGATGTAATTTATTTGCCTCTGACTCAATCTTCGTTGTATCACTTTCCAGATCAAATCCAGTTTTCAATATATGAATTAGTTCTGGCTTTCTATGAAGATCTTGAATTTTTTTGAAATTGTTTCTGTTAATGTATCCCAAATAAAAGTAACAATCAGAAAATAATGAATTTTCTATCATATAACGATATTTCTGAGAAATTATCTTAGAGTGAGAATTATCTTCTATCAAATCTGAAAATCCCATAGTTGACTTTAACATTCTTGAAAGGAGAGATGGTGTGGCTCTCTCTGTTCCAATTGACTCGGTTATTGGTGAAATTAACTCATTGATTTTATTTTTGTTGGATTCACGTAACATCTTTAGCATATGTACAGGACTGGGACGCTGAAAATTTAACACGGATACGGCATCAGCAAGAAAATATGCCGCACATTTTAGCCACGAAGAAGAATATGGATCAGTGTTTAATCCATTTTTTGTCTTCGTTATACATATTCCCGCTTCTACCAAACAATTTTTAATGTAGGCGTTAAAAATTCGTTCTTTTTTTTCTTTAATTTTTGATAATAGCATACGAAGTTCCCACTGTTCGTCAAGCAAAATAGTCATACCATCATATTGCAATAAAATATCAGGTGATGTTTCCTGTAACGTTCCATGATAAATATGATAAAATGTTCCGTCAGATTCAAGAAAAGACTCTTTTTGCTTTTTCCCATCAAATATTGTTATATCATATTCACAACAATCATAGCTATGTCCCTGACTCTTACAACCCCCCATACCAACGGGGCAATTTTCAATTGAAAGTTTTTCTAATATGTTTTTAGCTTCCAAATCAAAAATCATGAGATTAGATTTTGTATAAAGTTTCAAAATGATAATTTTTTACCATTAATGTAAATGCTGATGGTTTTTACTTGTTGTATACGAAAACAAGACAATTGCTTTAAATTATAATTAATTCTCGTTTTTACGAGCTCCTGTGGTGTAGTCCGGCCAAGCATATTGGCTTCTCAAGCCAATGATCTCGGGTTCAAATCCCGACGGGAGCATTTTCCTTTCAATGTGTTCCTTAAATAATTCATACTTGTTTTTATTTTATTGACATTACGTGATTTATCCTTAAAACAGGAATATAGATCAGACAGGGATGATGTTGTATCAGAATTTTTCATTCCTTGTTTAACTAATAGTATTCAGTATGACAGAACTATAGAATTCATCTCGGTCAAAAGTTTGAGTACATTGACTTTTGGTTTGGAAAATATACAACACAGCCATGCCAAAATCAGACTAGTTTCAGGACATAGATTTACTACTTCTGACTTGGATGCAATAGTAAAACTCTTTGACCAACATAATACTAGTAAATTAAACGGCAGACTTTATCTAGATAAAAAAATTGCTGGTCTTATTCAAGATAGTAAAATTAGACAGCTAAAGAAGATAATAGAAGATTTTAAACTTGAAGTAAAAGTTGCTATTCCAAATTCAGAATATGTAGATGGGGTTTTTGAGGAACGTATGGGAATATTTAGGGATACAAATGATGATGTTGTTGCTTTTTCAGGCACATCAAATGTTACTTTTGATGCAGAAAATCGTAACTTTGAGTCAGTTGATGTTTTTACATCATGGGATGACAAGGCACGTGTAGAGACTAAGATAAAGAATTTTGAAAACCTGTGGGCTAATAAGACAAATTATGTTGAAATATATGATCTGGTATACGCGGAGAAAAAAAATCTTTTAAAATATACAACAGAATGGGCAGTATATACATAGTCGATTAGAATTCAAAGTCTTTCATATCCATTTTTGATGTGTTTTGATAAAAATTCATTCTTGAAATTTTATAATAAATTATTTCGCCCTGTCGTTGTATCACTGCAATGATTGGTTCTTTACCCATCTTGGTTATTTCTTCAACTTTTTTTTGTAATTTTCCTATCTTTTCCTGTTTGCCCTCATTGAGACCAAAGACCAAAAACTTGGCTCCCTTTTCTCCAAAATCTCCTTTGCCATAAACTCTAAAGTCTGAACCAAAACCAAATCCATCTTTAACGGTATAACCTTTGTTTCTTAAATCACGATAAACTAAAAATTTTGTTAGAATATCCCCATGTTGTTTTTTGCAAATTTGTAAAAACGAATCAAAGTCTATGTTCTTTTTTCCCTTAAAAAGAGCTAGTTTGCCAGTGTATAAAAGATAAAGAGATTCAAATGGTTTTAGGAATAATTTATCTTTCTCCATTTCTCCGTAACCTTTCCGCTCAAGATCTTGTTGTCTATTAGGTTCTAAGATTATGGTCTGGTTTTTTATCAAGACACCTTGTATTTCTGGGTCTGCTTCAATCGACATGAAAAATTTGCTATTATTTACCATATAAGGTCTTAAGTATAACCGTTAAAATATGGGCTGAAAAACATCTGTAAATTATGCACGGTGAATGCTACAGAAGAGGCAATGGACAACCATACACTAGAAAGGAGTACATAAAAGGCAAACCACAAATCAAAATCACCAAATTTCAAAGTGGTGGTGCAGATAGATTGCAAGACTATGATTATAGCGTACAGCTTTTGATTAACGAAAAAATGCAGATAACACATATGGCTATCGAGTCAACTAGACTTGCAGCAAACAAAACACTTGAAAAAACTACTGGAGAAACTGGCTATTTTTCAAAACTTAGAATATATCCTCACGTCTTGCTTCGGGAGAACAAGATGATTGCAGCTGCTGGTGCAGATCGATTGCAAGAGGGAATGAGAAGGGCTTTTGGAAAGGCAGTGAGTCTAGCAGCACGTGTAAAGCGTGGACAGTGTATAATGGAAATACAAGTAAAAAAGGAACATTTGGAAGCGGCTAAAAAGGCTCTGAAGGGAGCATGTGTAAAACTACCTGGAACACCTACAATTCGAGTTGTTCCGCTAAATTAAGAAAAAGAAATCTCTAATTCATTTTCATGTTCTTTCAGTAATTGAATGAACTCGGAAAATTCTTGCTCCGTTGGATTCCTTTTTAAAATTCTTCTAGATTGGTAATAAAATGAGTTATACAGTCTTCCAATTATTATCCCATGCCCAAATACATCTGGATTTTTTGCTTTCCCTAATGAGTTAACAAGTGAAGTGATTTCATTTATTCTACTTGTAGATTCATGTATTTTCTCTTCCAGAACTTTTTGGATTTTTTCATCCATGACTTGGTTAGATTGATTATAGTTAAAAAGAATATGAAAAATCATTACGCTTTAATAGACTTGTGCAAAATTATCGATCAAGCAGTCGTAGTATAGTTTGGTTATTATTCTAGCTTGCCAAGTTAGTGACCCGGGTTCAAATCCCGGCGACTGCATTGTTTTCGAAAAATGATAGTGTGTGAATTTAGTTAGATTTTTTTATCAATGCATTTTTTATTATATCTAGAGCCTCAACGGCTTTCTCTGGTTTGGGGAGTTGAACCATGAAAATTTTGTCTTGGTTAACTTCAGAATAATTTGGCGGAGATAAAGCAAACATAGTTGTATTTGCCAAAGATTCGAAAAATTCAAGGAATTCATTTGCATAAATCAGAAATTCTTCATGTATATCTCCATGGGAAAAATCCAGTGTAATCTCAACAAAAACATGTCCTAGCCCATCCTGTAATATGTTAAGATTAGTGTTAACAGAAATGGGCTTGCCCTGAATTTTTGACATCATGTCGTCAAATTTTCTATCATCTAAAATGATCCTAGGTACATTTTTTCCATTAAAATTAAGCATATCAATATCCTTGTATACACGCTCAAACAGTTTTTCCATTTCTCTGCTAGTCATTTTCCTAAGATTGGGAAAGTTTAGGGATTATTTTGTCTCCCAGACGAATAAGGAAAGGTGAGATAAACGCAGTAATTATTGTTATCAATCCTATTAACGGGAAAAGAAATGCGCTAACTACGCCCATATCTACACCTACTTTGACGATAACAATTGAAAATTCGCCCCGTGGGGCAGATAATGCAAAGGCTGAACGTAATGACTTTCCTTTTTCCTGCCTGAATGCCATAGTTCCAAGAAGATTTCCACAAAACTTCATTGCGACAGTGACTGCGATTAGCGCAATTGCGATGAAAATATAACTTTCTAATTGTGTTACATCCATCAGTGCACCCACAGATACAAAGAAAATAGCAACAAACATGTCTTTTATAGGGCTAGACAGAATTTTTGAAACTTCAGAAGACTTGGATTCTGCCACTAAAACACCTGCCAAAAATGCGCCTATGGCTACAGAAAGTCCTACCACGTTTGCTAAAAGTGCATATCCAAAGCAAACACCAAGAACACTAAGCAATAAAATCTCTCTATTTTGCGCGCTTGCAACCTTATCAATTAAAGGAGGAATAACTCGTCTTCCAATAGTAAATGTTCCAATAAAAAGTCCACCTGCCACTACTGTAACTAAAACTACAGTTTCAATGGAGACAGCACCAACCAAACCAACTGATTCAAGAGATGCAATTAGAATAACGGCAATAACGTCTTCAACAATTAAAACTCCCAAAACAAGTATAGAGGACTCTTTTTTTATCTTTCCAGAATCTTGTAGAATTTTAATAATTATCGCTGTACTACTGATTGATAACGCTGCTGCGATAAACAATGAATCCATAAAGTTTAGACCTAAAGCAGATGCCGCTAGAAAAACTACACCTAATGTGACAAATAGACCCAATGTACCAGCTCCAACCGCTACCCTACCAATTGAACGAATTTTTGCAAACGGAAATTCAATACCTATGACAAAAAGCAACAAGATAACTCCTATGTCAGCAAAAAGGTTCAATGCAGATATGTCGGACAGAATACCAATTCCTGCAGCCGGACCCGAACTTCCATTTTCTGGTAGAATGGATGTCCATAATGGAGAAAGAGGACCTATCAACATTCCGGCAAACAGATACCCTATAATCAAAGGCTGTCGAATTTTAAAAAATGCAAGCGTTACTATTGCTGCTAGAATCATAATGATTGCAAGATCAGTTACAAAAGTTTCGTGGGGAAGCTGCAAAGGGTTAACCCTTTCAACAAATGTAGAAATGTTTTCGCTCAGGGAAGATTGAACACTATCCTGAGACTGTATTTGTAAAAAAAAATCTCTCACCTATTAAATACACATTCGCGTGTTAAAAGTGATCGCTACAAAAGTTCAATCTTTCCAATGTTATCCAAACTTGAGTGGTAATTGTAAAATTACCGTTGCTATTAATAGTACGGTACCATACCGTAATATATGATAGAATGTGAATACTGCACAAAAAATTTTGTGGAGAGTATGAATGGCTTGGCTGAGAAAACATTTCACGAAATGTTACATGAGCCAGAAATTGTCAATCAGTAGAGCCCAATTCTTTTATTTTATTTTAGCGACCTTTTTAACAATCCGAAAGCAGATTAAGATATAGTGCCGACAAAAACAAATAATGATAACACTCCGAACTATTCTTCGCTGATAAAAAATCTTGAGAACATAAAAGCCGAGTTTGTAACGCTTAGAGAATATGTAAGTGGCAATGAGGATGAATTGTTAGAAAAAATTTCAGGTATATCAGAGATGATAAATAGAACAGAGGCATCTTCTGCAGAATTCCATAAAAAAGCCGATTCAATAATTCAGGAGTTACAAAAAATTAGAAATATTACGAATAAGGCATCAATTACAACATCAAACGAAGTTATTGGATTATTGAAATTATCAGAATATCAATCAAACATACGTATGCTGGCTGAATCAAAATATGGCTCGTTAGGAGACATTGAAAAAATGGCAGAGCAAACAGCAGAAATTGTTAATCTTTTTGATAAGATATCAATCGAATCAGAAAAGAAAATTCCACTGCCTAATGAAGTTAGGCAGTGGGCCATAGGCACCATTTTTGACTGTGCGGATAGGTGGGAAATCAGATTTGATGATTTGTTTAAGATGTTATTAGATTCTTTGGGAAAAAATTTACTAAAGGAATCAATAAGGACACAACAAGTTAGGGATATCTTTGGTATGAAAGCGGTTGATAAAATCAAAAATGAATTAAAATTATCCTAGACTCCTTCTGATTTATCAAAAGCTTCTAAACTCTGCTTTTTCCTTTTAAGGATAGCAAATATTCCAATAATTACTGCGATCCATATAGAGGCAAAAAGAATGTTTGAAACGCTTGCATACATGTATGGCACAATATCCATGATCTGTTTCTGTATTATCTTTGCTCTGTCACTGACATCCATCATTCCCGTATGAAATGCAGAACTATCCCTAGGAACAGCAGAGATTTTTTCTGCGCTAGCAAGCATGACACTCAAGTCAGCCTGTATTCTTGTAAAATTGGTAGTATCAGTTGGAAATATCCAAACTGGGTTTCCTACAGCAGGAAGATACTCTTTGATTGCATTAATATCAGTCATTATGGTTTTTGGTTCAGAAGATGCCATAATTCTATCAAACAGTCCTATTGATAGATCCATGGGATAAACATCATTTTGATATCCAGTATATGCCAAATATGCACCAAAGCAGATTATTGCAACTATACCAGCAACTGCAAGTTTGTGTAAAATATCAGCCATCTTTTCCTCTTTTGTTTTGGTATAGTCAATTTTTGAATTACCTCTTTTAAATCTTGTATGCGAGAAGCTCAAGCAAGCAATGTACAAGAATCCCATTGTCTGCAAGGCGATGATGGGAATCCATATAGGATTTCTTGAATAAAATGCGATTAAAATTGCCATAATTCCATAAATGCCAAAGAAGAGCTCTAGCAGTGTAGTCTTAGAAAATGGCAGATTGTATGCCTTTTCTCTCCAATCATCAGTATTTTTAACAATGCCGTATTTTGGAGTTCGCAGAAATTCGCTCTTCTTTCCCACCATAGCGTCTATTACAGCTATGGTGTTGTTTACCGCCATTCCCATGGAATAAATTATCAGATAAGGCATGGCTATTGCCTTTGCCTTCCGATCTTTATCATACATGTTATGAATTATGAATAGATAAGCTCCTGGTCCCATAGCAAGATATGTTGCAAGCGTTACCACTGGAAGGAAACTAACAATATAGAGATTCACATTAGATGCTAAAAGAATTGGAAGTGCAAGAAATTGAATTAACATTAATGGAAAAACGATGTGACGAGTTAGTTGTACAAAAGCCTGAAGTTTTGCATCAATTGATATTTTTCGTTTTAGTAAAATACTGCCAAGAAGTTTAATTGCACATTGAATCGAGCCCTTGGCCCATCTGAACTGCTGTCTCTTGGCACCATTCATCTGTACAGGCAGTTCTGCATTAACAACTATATCCGGTATGAAAAGGCATTTCCAACCCTTCATCTGTGCTCTATAACTCAAATCCAAGTCTTCCACTAGAGTTGCAGTGTGCCATCCTCCTGAATCATCAATGCATTCCTTACGCCAAATTCCCGCAGTACCGTTAAAATTCATAAACAGATGTGAGTTACTTTTTGCCTTCTGCTCAACTAAGAAATGGAAATCTAGGCTCAGTGCCTGCGCCTGAGTCAAAGCAGAATAATTTTCGTTAACATGTCCCCATCTACATTGGACAAACCCAATGTTTGGTTTTGCAAAATAAGGTATTGCTCTCTTCAGATACCATGTTGGTGGGATAAAGTCTGCATCAAAAATTGCGACAAACTCACTTTTAGTATATTTCATCGCGTACTTTAGTGCCCCAGCCTTGTAACCCTGTCTTGTTCCACGTCTAACGTGGGAGATATCAAAGCCCTTACCCTTGTAATTTTCTACAAGTTCTGCTATTTGCTCTGTAGTGTTATCATCAGAATCATCCAGAACCATGATACACATCTTTTGCTTTGGATAGTCAAGATCACAGACAGAGTTTATCAGACGACTAGCAACATACTTTTCATTATATATCGGAAGATGAATTGTAACAGTTGGTTCACCTATTGATATGGTATCCTGATTTTCTTTTCTTCGTCCTGAAAGAAATGCCAAATAATAGAAATTACATGTATAAGAAATTATGATAATTGCGCAGGCTATGAAAATATAAAAAACAAAACCAGTGAACGGATTCGGTGCTATAGGCTCCATCTACAATACTGACAAAATATTATACAATATTAACAGTTATGGAATTTATTACTAAAATCTAGAGTTTAATCCATTGGATAAATCTTGATCGCCTGTGGTGGGCAAACACCCTCACATGCTAGACAGAAGATACAGTCTGGCTCGTTAATTTGTAGCGGTTTTTTTGTAGACCCCACATTTCCTGGAAAGTCAAAGAATTCGTAAACAGCTA
>OFDH01000015.1_pt1 | contig 13588 bp, 13 predicted proteins | sample 1520531 | NCBI WGS metagenome assembly OFDH01 (sample SAMEA3696448, study PRJEB22514) | metagenome | biome: water; feature: marine; material: hydrothermal vent | place: Pacific Ocean | collected 2014-08-15 | depth 1539 m | reverse complement strand
TGTATTTGGTTATTTGTCTCCTAATTTTGTTTATCAAAATCAGAATGGGCCGCCGGTTATCTTGCCGGTAGATCCGGAATTGTTAGCAAGTTGGAAAGTCAAAATTAATAAAAATGCAGGATTGTTCCGGATCCTTTTATTTCGTGGAAATGTTGAAGAGTTGGAAAAATTTGAGCAATCCGGCTTATTTGATTTGATTGTTGCAGGAAGCAGCAATGACGATGAGTTGAATCAGGTTATGGTAATGGAGACAGAATCTGGTTCTTTTCCAATGATTCCAACAAAAGGACAGGGAATATTAACAGGGAAATTGATAAAAACAGGAAAGTTAATTCCAGATAATCAAGAAATTGTTCCTGCAGATTTATCCGTAACCTGGCTGCGTCCAAATTTTGAGGATGCTCCGGAATTGGAAGGTACTTTCCGGACCTATGATGCGGCAGTGAAGGAACTGTTTTTCAGCAATTTGGACCGAATGGAACAACAACGCCAAGAATCTCCATTTGTCGGAAATGCAGTCTGTGTCGGTTGTCATGCGAATGCTGCCGCAATTTGGAAAAATAGTCGACACGCACATGCTTTTGCAACTCTGGAAAATAAGGGAAAGCATTTTGATCCGGAATGTCTGGAATGTCATGTCGTTGGACTGAAACCATGGGAGGCACCGGCTGATGCTTCAGAATCAGTTCTCAAATTCGCGGGAGGAACAGGTTTTCTGAGTTCCCAGCTAACACCGCATTTGAAAAATGTTCAGTGTGAGAATTGTCATGGTCCTGCTAGAGTTCACTTGGAAAACAGTAAAATCCATCCAGCGAATAAAGAACCAAAATCGGCATGTGTGAGTTGTCACCAGGGTAGTCATTCCCCAATGTTTAATTTTGAAACTTACTGGCCAAAGATAAAACACTGATAGCTTTGTTCTCACAAACTAGGTCATCCAGCGGTCACGTTCTGTTTTAGCCTGGGCAAGAAGCTCAATTAACTTTTCTTTATCATTCCTCTTAATTGCATCCTCAAGCTTAGCCACAACATCTTTGAATGTATTCATACGAGAGAGCAGATTCTCTTGATTTTCCAGAAAAATATCTGCCCACATTTCAGGACTGGATGATGCAATACGGGAAAAATCTTTAAGACCCGCACCTGAATGACTCAGGGCCTCCGGAGTGCTGGAATCTGCGATTGCCTGAATGCTTGCATAAGCCAGCAGATGTGGTAAATGACTGACTGAAGCAAACATCTGGTCATGATCTTCAGCATCCATTTCTGATACCATCGAACCCATTGATTCCCACATTTCACAAACTGTGCGGACAATATCTCGATCAGTATCAGTTTCGGGAGTGAGGATACAACGCTTGCCGGCAAATAAATTTTCCCTTGCAGCACGCGGTCCGAAGTTCTCTGACCCAGCAATGGGATGCCCACCGACAAAACCAATTCCTGCATACTCCGGTGCGTGCATCATCTGTAGAAGTGGGGATTTTACGCTGCCAGTGTCTGTTAGAATTACTGATGCAGAAAGATGGGGACGAATGTTTGAAAGCACTTCAGCAAAGGCTTTGACCGGTACAGCCAGCATAACCAGTTGTGCTTCGGCCAGTTTTGCGTCTGGAGCCTCAGCCAGATAATCAACTAAATTTCTGCTGCTGATTTCTGCGATATATTCTGGATTGTTGTCATAACCAAGAATGCGCTTTGCCAATCCTAAACGGCGAACATCCATGGCGAATGAACCTCCGATCAGTCCGAGACCAACTACGGCCAATGTGTCAAATTGTCTGAATCCGGGGGCAGACATTTACAACTCAGCTTGATTTGAGAACAGTTCCACCCGGTGGTACTAATTTTGTCAGGAATACTGCCAAAGGACTTGCAACATAAATCGATGAGTAGGTACCGATTAACACACCAACGAGTAGGGCAAATGCGAAATCGTGGATAATTTCGCCTCCCAGTATAAATAAAGACAGCACGACGAACAGTGTGGTTCCGGAAGTAATCAGGGTCCTGCTCAATGTTTCGGTAATGCTCAAATTGATAGTTTCTTCAAACGACTTTTTTCGGTATTTACCCTGATTTTCCCTGATACGGTCAAAAACTACAATGGTATCATTGAGAGAGTATCCTACCACCGTCAACAGGGCGGCAAAGACAGTTAATGAAAATTCTTTGTCTAAAATTGAGAACATTCCTACAACGACAATCACATCATGTAATAAAGCTACTATTGCACTGACTCCCTGTCTCCATTGAAAACGAATTGTGATGTAAAGCAAAACCAATCCGAGCGCAATTAAAATAGCCTTTACAGCACTGATTTTAAGTTCGTCTCCGACTTTCGGTCCAATTGTTTCAATGCGGCGGATTTCGAGTTTTGGATGTCGCGGTTCAAGAATTTTCCGTAATTCTGAAGTCAGGTTCTCGCCTGTACCAAGCGGACTGTTTATGGGAAGACCAAGCAGGATTTCGTGATCAGCCAAATCTCCAAAAGTTTGCAGAACCACGTTTTTCATGCCATTCTCAGCAAAAAAATAACGCAGCTGATCCAGATTTGGTGGAGTCGAAAATTGAATTTGCACATTTGTTCCACCTCGAAAATCTATTCCGTATTTCAAACCATTGTGTGCAACAATCGAAGCAACGCCGGCAAGAATTAGAATACCGGATATATATGCGGCTAAACGTTTGTAACCAAGGAAATCAATAAATTGACCGTCTTTAAAATTAAGAAACTGCATAGTCTTTCTGTAAGCTGATCTGCTGTGTTATGGTTAAATCAAATGCTAAGTGAGCGCAATTTAGTTTTTCGTAAATAAACAAAATCAAAAAAGAAACGGGTCACAACAATTGCTGTAAACATGCTTGCAATGATGCCCACAGAGAGTGTGACTGCAAAGCCCTTGATGGGACCTGTTCCAAATTGCAGGAGCGCAAGAGCGGCAAAAAGAGTGGTAACGTTTGCATCCAGAATAGTCCGGAAAGCCTTACCAAAGCCTTCCTGAATGGCTGCTCGTGGGTTATCAGTACGTTTGATTTCTTCACGAATACGCTGGAAAATCAAAACATTTGCGTCAACTGCCATACCTATAGTCAGCACAATTCCAGCCATTCCCGGTAAGGTCAGTGTTGCTCCAAAAACTCCAAGAACTGAAATAATTAATAATACATTGAAAATCAATGCTGCTGCCGCAAAAATTCCGGCCAGCCGATAATAAAAAATCATAAAAATTAAAACAAGTGCGCTGCCGATCATTAATGACTTCAGTCCCTGATCTACAGAATCTTCTCCAAGGCTGGCGCCTACAGTCCGCTCCTCACGTATTTCAATTGGTGCAGGTAAAGATCCGGAACGCAGGACGATTTTGAGAGTGTCAGCTTCTTCTACTGTAAATTGTCCGGAAATTGAAGCTTCTCCACCGGTAATTGCTTCCCGGATCACTGGCGCAGACTGTACCTTGTCGTCCAGTACAATTGCCATGTTTCTTCCAACGTTGCGGCGTGTGATTTTTGCAAAACGATCCGCCCCGATTGAATCGAATGAAAGTGCAACATAGGGTCTGTTGTCCCTGGAATCAATCCGGACTCTTGCATCTCTGATAAACTCGCCTGTCATTAATATCTTTTTATCTAAAACATAAGGCCGTTTGGAAATCAATTTGTTTGTTGTCTTGTCCCAAACCTCTTCATATTTGACGACTTCAGTCAGCCGGTTGTAGGTGCTTGGTGTGGCATTATTGTTGACAATTTGAAACTGCAAAATTGCCTGTGGGCCAATCAATTCGATTGCACGGTCCCTGTCTTTTAACCCCGGAAGCTGGATGACAATGTTGTCCTCACCTTGTTTCTGCAGAGAAGGTTCGCTAATTCCCAAGCTGTCTATACGATTCCGTAATACTTCCAATGCCTGACTCACTGAGTTCTCCCGTATAAGCTGGGCTTCCCCTGATTTTAGTTTTAGATTAGTAATATCGTCCTGTACATTCATATCAAACTGCTCCAGGAAACGATCGTATGGTGCAATCTCCAAATTTACTTTTTTGCCGGGCTCCATTTCCAGAATCAGGGAATTTGTTGCTTGACGTACCTCAACAAAATCCACCTGTTCGTCAATCAGCAAATCTTCCAGCTCAAGGGCTGTTCTGCGTAAAATTTCCTTAACTGCTTCATCTACCAGTATTTCAATATCAAGGTACATACCGCCTTGTAAATCAAGACCAAGATTTACCTTGTTGTCCACAGTCTGCGGATCTACACCCGGCTGGTAGGCTCTGTATGTTGGAAACGCATAATAAAGTGCTCCAAGCAAGACAACGAGTATGATGGATCCTTTAAGTTTAATGTCCATAATTTCTGGTTATAGATTTATTATTTTTAGGGCTAACTTTTTCAATTCTTCAGCGTTCTTTATTCCTTTTTTGCCACTTTTTTCTCCTTAGAATCATCTTCTTCATCATCCTTGTTTACACCGGATTTTTTATCCATTCTGGAGACTTGCTGCCGCTCGATGTTGATCTGCACCTTACTTGCAATTTCAAGTGTAATCCGGTCTTCTCCCACTTTTACTATTGTTCCAAAGATTCCACCGTTTGTGACAACCTTGTCACCCTTGTTAAGGTTGTCTACCATTCGCTGGTGTGCTTTCTGTTTTTTTTGTTGTGGACGGATAATTAGAAACCAGAAAACTCCTAGGATTAATACAAGTGGGATAAATTGGAAAAATGGGCTCTGTGAAGACGCCTCTCCCGCGGATTGGGCATATGCAACTGATTCAAATGGAAACATCTAATAAACTCCTTTAAAGGTTTATGGGTAAATAAAACAATAAAGTATAGCACTTCATTAAAAATATTTCACGTCTAAATGCGCAATTTCCAAAATGAAGTCATTATTGCTCATGCCGTGCCAAAAAGCGGTCCCGCAGGAGACGCAAACCGACTCCCCAGCGAAGAAAAGGTTGTGGAGGAAGCAGCATTGGTTTTGAGTTAGTTTGGATCAACGCAATTGAGTCGGTCATGTTTCCGCTGGCAAGGTTGGCAATTTCGGTTCCGAATAAAACGGCCAAACCAATTCCGCTGGCATTATAACAGCCTGCAGCGTACATACCGTATTCTACTTCTGTAAACACATGCGCGTTATTTCCGCTTATACAAATCGTACCCGACCAGGTGGATTCAAACAAATCACCACCAAGACGGGGAAAACGCCGTTTCAGTCCCTCTAAATGTTTCGCTTTACGGGTCTTTAAATCGGTGAATTTCATATTTATTGCCGGCCATGCTTCAACAGTGTTACGCATTAAAATCCGTCGATCTTTTGTTAAACGGACAGTGGCTCCCATTGATTGAGCGGACAACACTCCCCATGGAGCCGGCCGGCCAATAGATTCATCTTCTTTTTCGGTCAATGGGCGAGTCATGCTGGCAGTCAGCGTGAGGGGGAATGTCCGATTCGATTTTACGCCACAACTGGCCATAAAACTATTCACCGTCACAATCAGTTTTTGACAGGTCACCTGCCCCGAGGGCGTATACAATTGGTAGCCTTTTGTATGGCTCCGTTTTCGCCAATTTAAGACCGGAGAATTTTCATATAACTCGACTTGTTCCGGTAAATTTTCTAACATACCGCGTGCGAGTTTGGCTGGCTGCAGCAATATGCCGCCCTCCGTCCATAAGCCCATACAGTAATAAGAACTGCCGAGTCGCTGATGCAGTTCTTCACCTTCAAGAATTTTATGTTTCAGTTCCAGCTCTGACAACAACTTGCTGAAATTCAGCAGTTTTTTCTCATGGTCCTTAACTGCTGTAGCATGAATTTTCCCATTTGCTTCCAGATCGCAGTCAATGTCCAGTTCAGCTACCAGCCGCTGAACTGCTTCCACTCCGGCATGTTTGATATCATACTTTTTCCGATACTCCTCAAGATTGGATGCAGAAAAATGACCTTCATTTAGAATCGAATCCACCAGAAATCCGGAATTCCTGGCACTTGAACCTTCGCCTGCGTTTTGGCCTTCTAAAAGAATTATGCGTGACTGAGGATGCAAAATCGACAATTGCCGAGCCGCGGCAAGTCCTGTGTAACCCGCACCAAGCACAACCCAATCCGCATGCTGTTCACCGGAAAGAGAAGGCCGACTCCGGCGAGGCGGCAGTTGTTTAATCCAACCGCAACTGTTGTCGTTTTTTGGTTGTGTAGAAATGATCTTAGCCGCCATTGTGATTTTATTTTCTTAGTAAGGAAAACTCTAATCGAGGTATTGCGAAATACAGTTCAGGAAATTCTTGGCCGCAAATGTGCGTACCAGTGTTTTTCAACCCACTTGAAAAACCAGACTATACAAAAAGTGCAGCACAGATAGAAGAACCCTGCTGTGATGAACGACTCAAAGGGTACAAAATATCTGGAATTTACAATTTTTGCTGCACCAAACAGATCTACAATCGTAATCACTCCCGCAAGAGCACTGCCATGCAGCATAAAAATCACTTCATTGCCGTAAGCAGGTAAAGCACGCCGGAAGGAACCGGGAAGGATAATGCGGCGGTACATCGTGCTTTTGGACATGCCGCAAGCCTGGGCTGCTTCAGTTTCCCCGAATGGCGTTTGTTCTATTGCACCCCGTAATATTTCTGCAGTGTACCCCGCAGTATTCAGGGCAAAAGCTGTAATGGCACACCAATATGCTTCCTTGAAAATTATCCAGAGCACACTTTCACGAACTGCTTCAAACTGGCCCATGCCGTAATAGAGCAAGAACATCTGCACCAATAACGGTGTTCCCCGAAAGAAATAAATATAAGTCTTTGCAGGAAATCTCAATAATGAGGTTTTTGAAACAGCCATCAAGGCTAAAGGAACTGCTAATCCAAATCCTGAGACTAGGGCGATCACGACCAACTGGATTGTAACCCAAAGCCCATTCAAATAAAGCGGGAGATTGTCAATAATAACATTATAATCCATGATTCAAACCTTGCGTACCCCAACACTGAAACGACGATTGGCCCAACGTAAACCAAGGTCAGATAGCCCGGTAATGCTCAAAAACATTAGCGCAACCACCAGGAAAAAAGTAAAAGGCTGTCGAGTGGCCCCTCCAGCAACACCTGCATTGTACATCATGTCGTGCAATCCAATCACTGAAACGAGAGCAGTCGTTTTGGCCAGAACCATCCAGTTATTTCCGAATCCGGGCAAAGCGTGGCGCACCATCAGTGGTAATGTAATGCGTAAAAATACTTTCCAGCTTGGCATTCCAAAGGCAAGAGCCGCTTCAATTTCACCTCTGGAAACCGCCATGATTCCACCACGAATCGTTTCGGTCATGTATGCTCCAAAAATAAAACCTATTGTGAGGGTTCCGGCAACAAAAGGGCTGATGTCTATGTAGTCCCAGCCCAAGAAGTCTCCAATATTGTTGACCTGGATTTGCCCACCATAGAAAATAATGGTCATCAGTACCAAATCAGGAATTCCCCGGATCAAAGTAGTGTAAACAGTTGCAGTGCTTCGGGCTATCCTGGATTTAGAGAGCTTGGCAATAGCTCCAAACAAACCAAGAATGACAGAAATTAAAAGGGAAAGTAAGGCGACTTCTATGGTTAGCGTCATTCCTTCCAGAATCATCGGGAAATAGCCATGTAAATCAAACATTCCTGGATAATGTGAGGGAAAAAAGGGAAGGCCACGGAATCCTCGAATTCCGTGGCAAAATAAGAGAAAAATTCTAACTTTTTAGAGGCATCCACTGAGTATTATGGTAAACCTCAGCCAAGATAAATCTTAGTAAACGTCAAAGGCAAAATATTTGCCGTTAATCATATGATAAACACCATTAGAGCGTATGACCTTAATAGCTAAACTGAAAAGTTTCGCTAATTCACCGTCACTCTTGCGCACGGCGATACCGGCACCAACACCAAAATATTTTGGATCGGAATAGCCAGGCTCTACAAACTCCCAACCTTTGCCTTTATCGGTTTTCAGGAAACCATCATCCATCGCAATTGAATCTGCAAGAAGCAGGTCAACACGCCCAGCAATCGCGTCGAGATAGGCTTCATCCTGAGTCCCGTAGCGCTTGATTTCAACGCTGTCACCAAACTCCGCGGTAATGAAGTTATCGTGAGTAGTCGCTCGCTGAACGCCAACTTTTTTGCCTTTCATACCTGCCTTGGAAATCGTGATTCCAGAGCCTTTTTTGCGTGCAAACTTAGCGGGAGTGTTGTAATACTTGCCCGAGAAAGCGACTTTCTTTTTACGCTCTTCTGTGATCGACATGGATGCTATGATCGCATCATATTTGCGGGCCAACAAAGCTGGGATGATGCCGTCCCAGTCCTGTGGAACTAGAACACATTCAGCACCAATTTCCTCGCATAGTGCCATAGCGATATCAATGTCAAATCCTTTCAGTGTCCCGTCCTTCTCGACCCAGCTAAACGGAGGGTAAGCACCCTCAACACCAATACGGATTTTATTCCATTCATTTGCGGAAACACTTGTTCCCAGTATCATCATGGCCACTACGGCCACTGCAATTAACTTTTTCATAAGTCACTCCATTTAGAAATGATTAACAATTTGCTGGAAAAACTTACTATAAATTTTTCCAGATTAAGCCTGAATGGCCTAATATTACTGCTCGACATATTTTGAAACAAACTGTCGAAACCGTTCTGAGGAAGGGTTATTAAACACTTCCCCTGGCGGACCGTCTTCTTCGATGCTGCCTTCATGCAGAAAGACCACTCTTGATGAGACATCCCTGGCGAAATCCATTTCGTGCGTTACCACAATCATTGTCCGCCCCTCTTCTGCAAGCTGACGTATCACGCGCAAAACCTCCCCCACAAGTTCCGGATCAAGAGCAGAAGTCGGTTCGTCAAAAAGAAGCATGTCCGGTTCCATAGCAAGCGCTCTTGCAATTGCAACCCGCTGTTGCTGGCCTCCTGAAAGGTGTGCCGGATGATAGTTCATCCGGTCGTGAATTCCGACCTTATGCAACAATTCTTCAGCTCGCTCAATGGCTTCAATTTTGGCCATTTTGAGGACATGCACAGGCGCTTCGATTACATTTTCCAAAACCGTCATGTGAGACCAAAGATTGAACTGCTGAAAAACCATACCCAGCCGAGTACGAATACGTTCGACCTGTTTTAGATCTTCCGGAACAGTGACTCCATAGCGGTCCTGTTTCATGCGAATCAATTCACCGCGCACAAAGATTTTCCCGCTGGTTGGAATTTCCAGCAAATTTACGCAACGTAGAAAAGTGCTTTTTCCGGAACCGCTGGCACCAACCATTGCAATCACGTCACCTTCACTAGCTTCCAGCGAAATGCCTTTGAGAACTTCTTCACTGCCAAAATACTTATGCAGTTCTTCCACCACCAGTGCAGTATTGCGGTTATCCAATTTCTCCTTTGGGGTTAAAGAATTAAAATTGTCCCAAACGGAACAAATTTCATATTATGCCCGGGGGCTTCCGTAAAAAATCAAAGAAGTTCTCACAAACCGACGATTCACGCTAACTCTCAGTAGAATAAATGTCAAGAAAAATTATTAATCAAAGAATATGACTTAACAGTCCTGTTCAGTCTATTTCCGCAAGTTGTCCAAGTGTAATCGGCCTGATGGGAGAGCGAACCTTAAAATACCCAATCTCTTCTGGAGAAACTTTTTTTTCTTCAGCAATTATCTCAGAGACGGTAAGACCGCACATTCTGGCCTGACAATAACCCATACCACAACGTGTCATAGACTTGAGGCTGTCTGGATCTTTGATTCCCATCCGCACTGTTTCTCGAATTTCACTCACTTTCACTTCTTCACAGCGACAAGCAAGGGTTTTATCATTTTCTGGAACTAACCAAGTCTTACTAGGCTGAAAAAGTTTGTCCAAAAAAGGACGGACATGCTTCTGCCTAGCCAATTCAATGCGGTGAGGTTGAGAAAGATTGTCTCTTTCAACTTTTGAAATTACGCCAAGCTGATAAACGGTTTCCAAAGCAGCTAAATGGCCTGAAACTTCAGATATCGCGGCACCTGCTACACGGCCACAGTCTCCTGCAATTGAAACATGATCCACACTGGTATTCCCCCAATCATCGACTATCGGTTCCCAATACCTCTGGACATCATACCAGCGGTGTTCACATCCTAAATTTCTGGTTATCTGTACATTGGGAACTACCCCATTATGCAGAAGCAAAAGATCGGCTGTAACATCAAAGAACTTTCCCGATTTACCGATACGAACTTTTTCAAGCTTCGAGGTCCCCAAAGCCTCAATATTTTGTATTCCAGAATAAAAAGGAATACCAGCTTTTCGAATTTTCCATAGCAAAGATAACCCCCTAGTCAGATATTTATGAGATCTTAGGGCATTTGGTAATAACGGTAATGCTTTTAGGAGTGCCCCATTCATGCTGGTATCCAGAAATGCAGAGACGTGTACTCCAACATCAAGCAGGCGACAACCTATGAGCAACAACAAAGGACCGCTTCCGGCTAGTACAACTTCCCCATCTGGTATTAATCCAGAACTCTTGTATAGTACGTCCACTGCAGTACAAGGCATAACTCCCGGGATAGTCCAACCAGGCAGAGGCATGGGGCGTTCCATAGCGCCGACCGCGATAAGGAGACGTTTCGCTTGGCAATGCGAATTGACGGAATTACTTTTAGAGGCAGAAGCGGAAACATGGTGTATCTGCAGATTATTGTCGATTTGCCATACGGATCTATCAGTGAAGTAGTCAGCCCCACACTTTTTGAACCGCCTGACCAAGGAACTTCCGAATTCATACTCTTGACCTAGTTTACTGAATTCAGAATTACGCGTTGCCTCCAGTGATTCTATGTTACGGAAAATCTGACCTCCTGCGGAGGGTTGTTCATCTAGAACAAGAACGCTGAGTCCATGAGCTCGTGCGGTGATAGCAGCTGCCATTCCTGCTGGCCCTGCGCCAATTATAATGTAATCGAATTTCGGAGCTCTTATACTATTCACTCTTTGTTTTTTTGTTGTCTTTTTATTTCCATTGCTTCCCTAACTGGAATCATGCAAGCCCGCTGATTTGGAATCCCGTCGATTTCAAGCAGGCATTCGAAACATACTCCCATCATGCAATAGGGTGCCCTTGGTTGTCCACTGACAACTGAAGATCTGAAAACCATATTCCCGCCAATCAATAAAGCCGACGCAACCGTTTGCCCTATTTCCACATCAAGGCTCTTCCCCTCGAAAATTATACTGACAGTCTCATGCGATTCATGTTGCTTCTTGAACATTGAACCTCTTAGGATGAAAGGCTGTAAATCCTGGTGGGATTCTTTTTTCAAGAATCCACTCAACAAGAATACTCGAATGAATTGAAGCCAAACTCACTCCACTGTGACTAGTTATTGCATGTGCGCCCGGGTACTGATCGGATTCCAAATAAACTGGCTTTTGATCAGGTGTAAGGACACGGAGAGCGGCCCAACTACGGATCAGTTGCAAATTTTTCAGACTTGGTAATATTCGAATAGCTCGCTTAGCAATGTTCTGGAGAACTTCATATGAAGTTTCTATGTTGTAGCCAACAGCTTCATGCGAAGAACCAAGCATAAAGCTACCATCATAATTTTGTCTGATTTCTGCAGTAGGATAATTAAACACTCGGGAAGTACGTTCCGTCACAAGTATTTGCCCCCTTTCCGGTATGACGGGGACCTTCATACCAACCATCCCGGCTAATTTGGTTGTCATCAAACCACATGCAATGACAAGTTTTTCGGCGTTGAAACTATGCGTTCCCGTTTCTATCTTGAAATCATTTGAACTACATTCAATTTTTTGAACAGATTGTTCGGGTCTGTAACTCCCTCCTTTCTCCTGGAATGAAGTGTTCATAGCTTTAAGAAGATTTAGTGGGTTTACACATCCGTCATGAGAACAGAATGAGGCTCCACTAACCTCCTTTCCAAGTTTTATTTTTGGGAGCATACCTTGCAGCTCTTTTCTACTAATCATTTCACAGTCATAACGACCGCTCCTTGATGCCTGACTCATTTCTTCAATAAAATTGACACGTTCTTGATGCTCTTCTTCTCCGAGAAAGATTTCCAAGCCTCCTGTTTTTTCGTAGTTCAGATCAAAACCGGTCTCAGTCTCAAGATTTTCAGCAAACTCAGGCCACCTTTCTATAGCTTCAATACACCATTCAACATAACGCGGCATGCCCTTGCCTTTCCCCTGAAACCATACCAGACCGAAGTTTCCGCGAGATGCTGTTAGTCGGTTATCAACCTTATCAATAAGGATCACTTTTGCTCCCTTTTTTACCATTCCATAGGCTAATGAAACTCCAATAACTCCACCTCCAACAACAACAACTTCTGCATTTTCTTTAATCATTTAACACCAATGGGGAATTCCGGATTGGAGGTCATCAACCCGGATATTATTGATCGTCTGCACCAACCCATGCGAATTTACGGAAAACGTGTAACCCGGAAGCATTCCGGGATAATGGAAAGTGGAAAACTTTGAACCGTTTTCCTGTCTAACACTGAGCCAGCAGCAATGTCCATCCAGTTCCGGTGGTCCGTCTTCATTGTGGGCGATTACTGCAACAGAACTTTTTGCTGCAGGATAAAGGAGGGTTGTGCAGCCTTCCGGAGAATGTTTCGCGGATTCCGGAATTGCGTCATCGGACAGTTGCAGATCACCTCGGCAGTTCCAGATCAAGAGTGTTTCATACTCGACCTGTGCGCCTCTGGCCATACCTTCTAACTCCAAAACATATTCCGGAAAAAAGTATCGAGCCGCAGTAAGAAGTTCCTGTAAATAGCTGCTGTCCTGCCAGGTTCGTTCAGTTTCACGAAATTCTGCAAGCTGAAGTACTTGTTTTTGAATCAAATCGGCATCGATTTGTCCAATCGCAAAACCGATATCTTCCGGAGCTCCGGAAACTTCAAGTGTTTCAAGTTTATCCACAGACAGTAAAAGTTTCAGAAATTTGAGTAAGTAAAAACGGTTAAAAAAAGTTCATACTCATCCTTTTTAAATTTAGTGGTTTGCGCTTGCAAGAATTGAATTTAGCAATACATCTGCTCCTGCAGCTACTTGTTCAGGCGTGGTGTTTTCGGCTTCATCGTGGCTGAGTCCTCCTTCGCATGGAATAAATATCATCCCTGTAGGGGCAATGTGGCTTATCTGACAGGCATCGTGACCTGCTCCGGAAACGATATCGCGATGACTGTATCCAAGAGATTCTGCAGCATTCCTGACTTTTGTAACACACTCTTCATGAAAATTGATGGTTGGGGCTTCCCAGATAATTGAGAACTCATTCTCAAGTCCTTCTTCTGAGCAAATAGAGTTGACTAAATTTTTCAAATCCAGATTTATGTTTGCGAGGATTTCTTCGTTAGGATGCCTGGTATCAACTGTGAAAAAGACCTGTCCGGGAATAGAGTTGATCGATGCAGGTTTAGTCTCCAGTCGTCCGACTGTACCTACTGCTCCCGGCTGCTTCAGCACAATTTCACGCAGCCCCGTTATGATTCGGGAAGCGCCCATGATGGGATCTTT
>OFDH01000012.1_pt1 | contig 14783 bp, 14 predicted proteins | sample 1520531 | NCBI WGS metagenome assembly OFDH01 (sample SAMEA3696448, study PRJEB22514) | metagenome | biome: water; feature: marine; material: hydrothermal vent | place: Pacific Ocean | collected 2014-08-15 | depth 1539 m | reverse complement strand
TAGGTTTGACATTAAGTGATTAAGCGCCTTCTGGCTTGATTAAGATTTTGCCAAAGAACTTTCCTTGGAGCATTTTTGTATGTGCCTCTGCTGCTTGCTCGAAAGAATAAATTGAATCAATTGCTGCTTTGATTTTTCCTTGTCCCATCCAGTATAATCCTTGTTCCATCTCTGCTTTTGTTCCTTGAGTTGAGCCTAAGACATTGATTCCTTTAAAGAATATGTGTCTTAGATCAATTTGTGCGTCATAACCAGTAGTGGCTCCACATGAAACTAGAGTTCCACCATATTTGAGAAGTGTAAGTTGTTTGTTGAAATGAGTTTGGCCAATGTGGTCAAATGTCAAATCAATACCAGGTTGGACACCAGTTGATTTTGCAATTTCTTTCGTAATTGCTCTTACTTCTTTGTGCCAATCATCCTTTCTGTGATCAACTGCATAATCTGCACCCAATTCTTTACATTTTTCTAGTTTATCTGGACTAGCTGTTGCAATAACTTTACAATTATACAATTTAGCAATTTGAATTCCAAAGCTTCCGACTCCAGAACCACCACCCATGATAAGAACAGTTTGTCCTGGTCTAATCTTTGCTCGTCCAACAAGCATATGCCAAGATGTAAGAATTGTCATTGATGCAGCTGCTGCTTCATCATAAGAAACTCCCTCAGGAATTTTTGAAACATTAACTTCAGGAAGGTGAATTTGTTCACTGTATGCTCCCTCTAAATGACCAGTTTGGAATCCCCAAACTAGTCTTTTTGCACAATCAAATTCTCTACCAGAGGTACACATTCCACAAACTCTACATGCTAAGTTTGAATGTGAAACAACTCTGTCGCCTACTTTGAAACCTTTTACATCCTCACCTACTGCAATAACATCTCCTGCAACATCGGATCCTGAAACATGTGGTAGAGGGACCGGAATTGGAACGCCTCTCATTCCCCAGATATCATTATAGTTAAGAGCAGATGCTTTATTTGTAAAAATTACCTCATCTGCTTTTGGTTTTGGTTCATCAATATCCTCAACTTTTAGAATTTTAGCATAATCGTCATCAGGTGCATATTCACGGTATACAACAGCCTTCATGAATATTCTCGCCTTCTTACCCTTAATTATATTTTCTTGAGATCAGACTCTATTGAACTTGAAATCTCGTTTTGGTTGTTGGGCTGATAATAATATCTGTTTTAGCTGATCGTCTGATATCTGCCCAGAAATTTTTCCTTGCACGTTTAGGTTAAGAATATAATTTTCTACCAAGTCAGCCAGGTCTGGTTTTACCATTCTTACATTGTTTAAACGAAGTCTGGCATCTGCCGACAATACCTGCTTTAACATCATTTCTTTTTGTGCTTTTAATTGACTGTCTTTTTCCTGAGAAGTATTATTCTCATCATCCTGATTTGGATAGCTCATAATACCACTATCTGTAAATGCTCAAACGTGGTTCTTCTGTAATCATTTCTTTTAGTATTTCAGTGGCTAATACATCTAATTTTTTCGTACCCTGTTTTGTTAACATACGACCCTTTTTCTCAATGTTTACAACTAAACCAAGTTTTTCTAACCCATGAATTGCATTTCTTATAATTGCGCCACTGGCATCTTTGTGGTGAGCAGCACCATAACCAACTGGTCTACCACCGCCATACATGGAACGTAATTCGTTAACTGAGAGTGGACCGTGAAGGTAAATTTTTCTCAAGATTGAGGCACACCTTACATGCCACCATCCTGAATTTTGCGGGGGTTTGTCTGCATGTGTACCAGTCTTTACAAATGGTGCCCAGTCTGGAGCAGGAATGTCTTCATTTTTTAAAATTTCAGAGAGTCTGTTGATTAAGATATCAGCTGGTACATCATAGACTTTGGCCATTGATGTCAAACTCGTAAATCGTCTTATAAATCATTGAGCTATTACTTTGCGGTACGTGTGTTCACAAAAGTTGCATGTTATTCGAATTGCCTTGAGAGGAGTTCGCCCAAGTCTTATTCTTGAATTAATTCCTGGTGCAATAAAATTTTTACATTGTTTACAAAAATTTATTCTTAATTCATAAGGCATCTTAATTCTATAATGAGTGCTTATTTTTCTCGCCAAGCCAGCTTGTCTCTGAGCTAAATCAGGGTTTGATCTAGCACTTGATACTGCGTTGTTAATCAATACGTACATTCTTTCAAGTGCAATTTTTCTTTTTGCTTGTTTCATAACTTTACAAGTAATGCACTCCTAAAAAAATTGGATCGAATTAAATCAAAATACATGCGGTCAGCGGGATTCGAACCCGCGTCACAGGGTTGGAAACCCCGAATACTAACCAGGCTATACTATGACCGCATAGGTTGCAAATTTTTTTGCTTACTTAAAAATGGTTTTTTCATATTCATAAAGAATTCTTGCAGTAACAATATGTGATTCCAAAGAATCTGAGTCAATACTAACCAGATGATCTATTTTGCTAACTGTCGAGTCTGAAAAATGAGTTTTTTGAAATCCACCTATTACAAGGCATGAATTACTAGTTAATGATTTTGCAACGTTATGAAACGAGCTAGGCTTGCCTGCACGAGATAGACCTACTACATTCTTTGGATTAATCTCTTCTATTAGTTCTGAAAAGCTCATATCATTCATTTCAAGTAATTTTTTTCCGTCTGATTCTATTATTTTTTCAGAAAATAGTTTTTCGATTAAACCTGCAAATCTATGAAAAGATTTTGGTAAATGTATATTGTTACTAACCGTGATTACTTTATTATCTAAAGTATGAATGTAAATTGAAAGTTTTTTTTCAAAATAGAGTGGAATACTGCATGCCTCTAGCAGACTAAAATGGACAATGTCTGGTCTACCCCTTTTATTTTCATTTTGAATTCCTTTCATCGCAGCATAATGCCAGGAATTATCAAGTAGTATATTTGATGGTGACTTTCCAAGTTTTTTACTGTGAGATGTTATCGATGAGTGATTTTGAATTTCCCTTGGTATCATCTCCAACGAAGATTCAGCGAGTATGAGTGACAGATTGTTCATTAAATAATAAGTTTCAAAAAGTAGGTAAAAAGTTGTGCTTTATCCTGACGTACAGCCACTATACCCACAGTCTATGCAGAGGCTACATCCTTCAGCAAAAATAAGCTTGTTTTTGCATATAGGACACAAAGTTTCTTCTTTTTCTTGTTCCGTGACAGTTTGTGTTATCTTATGTGAATCTTCTAGTTTGATAGCTGATAATGCATTATTAATTTGAGATTTAACATATTCATTTTTAATATTATTTGAGATATAATTTACAACATAATCACTTGGTTTTACTTCAAATGTCTTTGTTGAATCTTCACTTGCCATATGCAAGACTTGTTTGTGTCTCGAACCATCTCTATAAACTGTTATTCCTTTCAATCCCATCTCATGTGCCAAAAGATACGAAGCCTTAACGTCATCAACAGATACGTCATTTGGCATGTTAATTGTCTTGGCAATTGCATTTGAAATCCAATCCTGCCATACCGCTTGTGCCAAAAGATGATCAGACCAATGTATGTCCATTGCAGTAACAAAGATGTTTTGAATCCAATCTGGAATTTCAGGTATTCCTTTAGCAGAACCATAGTTATCAGCTACCTTTGCAAGTAGTTCTTCACTATACAGATTGTTTTCTTTTAAGACCTGTTCAAATATTTTGTTGGTGTAAAAGAATCTGCCTACTGTAACTCTCTTTTCAAAAACTAGTGCAAAGTTTGGTTCCATTCCATTAGAACAGTCAGCTAGCATAGATAGTGTACCAGTAGGGGCTACTGTCGTAGTCAGTACATTCCTAATTCCATACTTTTGGATCTTTTCAATAAGAGCATCCCAATCATAATATTGTTCTTCCTTTGGTTTTTCATAATATCCTGAAACTGGAATCTTCCCCTCTGGATATTCTGTTTTAGAACATAATGGGAACTCGCCCCTGCTCTTTGCAAGTGCAACACTTTCTTCCATAGAATAATACGTTAATGCCTCAGCCAGCTTTAATTGGAAATCATAGCCTTCCTTTGAGTTGTATGGAATTCGCAGTTTGTATAATAGATCCGCTACTCCCATGACACCTAGTCCTATCCTGCGAGACTCCTTTGATGCAACATCAATTTCTGGCACAGGATATAGATTTACATCTATAATATTGTCCAAGTATCTTGTGGTTTTTATAATAATTTCTTCATATCTTTGCCAGTCAAACTCATACTGACCATCAGCTTTCCTTTTAACAAGATTCGCCAAATTGATTGAACCCAAGTTACAAGATTCGTATGGGTAAAGGCTTTGCTCACCACATGGATTAGTTGCACGGAGTGGACTACCACGTGCTTTGGCAAACACATTGTACTTGTTAATATTATCAAAGAAGATTAATCCCGGTTCTGCACTCTTCCAAGCTGATTGAGCTATCAAATCAATCAAGTGATGTGCATTTATTTCCCCAGCTGATGAGTTATCTTTTGGAGAACGTAGTGTATATTTTCCATCCCCAGAATTTACAAGTACGTCCCAAAAGTCCTTCCAGACACCAACACTAACATTGAAGTTTTCTAAGACTCCAGGCTCCGTCTTGTTTGTAATGAATTTCTCTATATCTGGATGCCAAACTTCCATAATTCCCATATTTGCGCCACGTCTTTTGCCACCCTGTTTCACTACTTCAGTCACAGTATTGATTATATTCATAAAAGATACTGGTCCTGATGCTACTCCAGAAGTAGAGGCTACAATCTCTCCCTCATCACGCAGATCAGAATAGTTGATTCCTACACCTCCACCAGACTTGAAAATCAAGGCAGCGTCAGAGGTTGTTTTCATTATTGATTGCATATCATCAGGCATCCCTAAAACAAAGCAGGCAGAAAGTTGGCCTAAACGCCCACCTGCATTCATCATGGTAGGTGAATTTGGCAAGAAGTCTTGAGATGTCATTAATTCATAGTATTCTGATATTCTGTCAGCATATGCATCAAATTTTTTGGAAGCAAGCATGGTTAAGAGTTCCTTGAATGACACTTTCATCATTCCTTGCTTTGCCAGATCAAGATAGCAGTTTATGAGACATCTAAAGTGCCATTTATTGAGATGATAGCTCCCTATCTTGAATTTGTAGTTAAAATCATCTAGTTTTTTGAGGTATTCTGCTGCTTCCTCTATATTTTGTGATATGCCACCATCTTTGGTGAATAGATAATTGTCTCTTATTAGGTCAGAAATGCTAACTAGGATAGCAACCCTTTCAAATAATTCGGTTGGCTTTTCAGTAATTTCGTTTTTATTATCACGAAAAAGATAGCGTGATGCCATAACCCTTAAACAATTAATATCGAAAGATTTTCCTACTGAATCTAGCTTTTTAGTATTTAAGACCTTCATCTTTTCTTCTCTAACCTTTCTGCGCTCATGGCGATATAGGATATAGCTCTTGGCGATGTCACTATGGCCTTGATCGATCAGAGTTGATTCGACTAGATCCTGAATGGATTCAACGCTTGGTGGGTTATTGGCTGAAAATCCATGCTCGGTCAATTTGATTAAAACGCCGTCGGCGAGTTTGATCGCAAGTTCCTTATCTGGTTTGTTTGACGCCGAGAATGCTTTGTATATGGCATTTAATATTTTGTCCCTGTTAAAGTCTGAAACTGATCCATCTCTCTTCCTAACTTGAGAAATAGAATGCTCTATCTGTGATTTATTATCTACCAATGTCTCCCCTCCAAACTGTTGAGTTGTTATCCATATAACATTTCTGTAAAGGAATTTTTGATCTAAGATCTAATTTAGCTCAATTTTTCTAACCATATTTCAAAAACCTGACAATCATGAAATCAACTGTTTGATAAGAAAATTGGGTGATCTAGATAATATATGTAGACTTGCAGGTAGGACATTTATCATCAAGTTTTTCATCTTTGAATCCACAGTTACCACAGATTGATACTTGCATAACAGGCTTGAATGAGCTAGTAATGTTAGCCCCTTTCTCAATGACTTTTTTGATCTCGCTTGTCTTAGTGCCTTTTGGTATAGTAATACGTGTCAACAATCCACCATTGAGAGTTTTACCAATTTTGTTGCACTCTGTGATCTCCGCACTTTTTCCAGTGAGGCTTGATATCTTGCCAATGTTAAGTACAATTCCCTGCGAATAAGTTTCAGTTGAGATCGCTAAGCTGGTATGTTCTTGAGTTGAATCAGGATTTAATAGACCGCTAGTGATTTCCTGGACTTTGTTTTTTCCATATTTTTCACCATCTAGAGAAATGAATCTTTCAGATCCATCGCTCTCAGTCATGGTTACGATAACATTTATTCCAAGTTCTTTGCCTTTCTTTGATGCAATATCTACAGCGGTTTCAATTACCTTGTATAGGATCTCTTGTCCCTCTTTGTTATTTTTGAATCCAAGTATACCATAAACTGCATTATGTAAACCTACTAGGTTGATCACCAAAGAGACTGTGGCACGCTCCATGTACTGTGTATTAGCAGCAAGTATTGGATTAACCGCCAGCCTGATTAGATTAGAGATGCTTTTGTTGCGTAAAGCCATAGAATCTAAAGCGGGTTTCATTAGCAATGCAAGTCTTGCTCGAAAATAAGTTTCGTCTTTGTTTGATTCAAATGCCAAACGGGGCAGATTGATAGACAATGAACCCAAATGTAATGCGGTAGATGCTGTATTTTCTGGACAAATGATCCCTTTCTGGGAGATGCTATGTTTCGCAAACACTACTTTGCCTCCAAGAGTAATAATTTCAGATAATATCTCTGATACGTCTGTTATCCGTCCCTTCTCATAATCAATAACAAGTCCTATCTTTGGAATTGGTGTAAGCTTTGCATATGTTTTGTAGGCAGAAAGTATAGTTTTTACAATTTTTTGCTCTGTTCCCAATGGAATTCTAAATGAGACCACTGTTGATGTCTTGTTATAGCCTATACTTGTAAAAGATGTTGTAAAGGAATCAACCAGTTTACGTTCAAGTTCAGGTAAATTTTTTGAATATTTTGAGAGTAATGGTATTAGATCATCCATCACTACTTCCTGAGAAGCTTCCTTTGAGATGAGCGCTATTATCATAGATAATGCAGAAGAAAGATGATCCAGTGTCTTAACTGATGGAATTCTACAAACGCCAAGGGATTTCCCTTTGAGATCTATACCATCTTCGATCAATGTCTTTACATTTATGAATACAGCGTCTGGCAAAATTGACCATAATCCAAGATTAGTAATATGAAGATCACCTGATAGATGTGCATCTGCTATATCCTTTGGAAGAGTACTTGTGAGAAGGTGTTCAGCAAATACAATTTGGCCAGTCTTGAATAACAATCCCTCTATACCGTTATCTACATTTTCTGTATTTGTTATCATCTCTTGAACTTCAAATGTAGGAAGTCCAACTCTGGCCAGTTTGTGTCTGTATTCTTCGTGACCGTGTTCTAAGAGTACTGAATTAACCAATTCACGAATGAGCGAACCTGTTAGATATGCAGTCTGATATTTGTAAATACGGTTTTCAACCTCTTCAGTTATTTTTTGTGCCAGTTCTAGTGGTAAGCTTCCCTCACGAACCAGTGACTGGATTATTTTCTGAGAATTAAACTCCTCAATTGAGTCATGTGATGTTCTTACATACATTTTGCCGCTTTCTATAATTGATCTTTCTTCAATCTGCCTTGCAAGGCTTAAGACAAGTTTGCCAAGATTTGTAATTGTGTATCTTCGTTCTGACTTGTTTAGTGCTACAAGTGATTGCCTTAACAATTTTCTTAAATGATATGCGAATTTGCCACTTTCTTTCTTTGATTTGAATCCTGCAAGAGATTTTAGTTCAGAATAAGTAAGTGGTCCTTTTGAGTTCAAGATTCTTAATATATCAATTCGATTTGGACTTGCCATAACAGAAAAGATCATTCTTACCCGTTTGGAAGTAGATTGGAGTACTTGGTTTCCAGATGGTTCCTCATCTAAACTAAGATCATCAAGATCATCTACATCATCAAGATCATCCACACCACCAAGAATCGTATCGGATTCAGGTTCGATCTCTTCCTCTAGATCTAATTTTTTGCTACTCCCCAATATAATTAATAAAAAAATAGAAGTAATTAAGGTTTGTAACCTGATCGAATTTTAAATTTTTTATTCAAAAAATAAAATATATAGTTAAAAATGAAAAAATTTACTTACTTTTTTTCCAAGTCAAGCGAAAATTCAGTTGCCGAAAGTACTTGCCCACAAGATGGGCATTTATTATTATAGTGTTTCATAACATCTTTTACAGATTTGAGTGTCTGCATTGTGGAAATTTTTTCACCACACTTTCCACAGCTTATATCAGCAGACATTGATAGATATTTGGTGCCAAATCGTATTAAATTTTAAAAAATTTTTTTTCATAATATGCTAAAAATGATTTACAGCTTCTCCAAAACTATACCACGATCATCAAAATCAACCACCTTTACTGCAGCGCCAATCGGAAGATCTTCAGGTTTTTGTATATTTGCTAAAAATCCTGAAATTCTTAAATCATAATCACCTAATTCCATTACAACCCAAGCATATGGAGCCAAGTCCTCAAATCCTGCCGGAGGAACAGTCATTATTGTATATGTAACAACCTTTCCAGTGCCTTTTAGAATAGAATCTTCAAATTCTTTACTGCCACATTTTTAGCAAAAATATACTGTTGCAAGATGTAGCTCATCACATTTTGTGCACTTTCTAGCAAGTACATTACCAGCCTTTGCTGCTTCAATAAATTCAGGTTTTGCAGACAATTTACACACTTTGAAAGATATGAACTGCACAACTGGCGCCAGTAGCACCAAAGTTTTGCGTTAATCCAATTTTTGCGTCATTAACGGTTCTCTCGCCAGACTGTCCTGTTAGTTGCTCAAATACTTCGACTATTTGACCAACACCAGTTGCGCCAATTGGATGTCCTTTGGATTTAAGACCGCCAGAGGGATTAATAGAAATTGAACCATTTAGTTTAGTTTCACCATTTCTTGCAGCAGTTGCACCAGTACCTTTCTCAAAGAAGCCTAGATCTTCTGTGTCAACAACTTCTGCAACTGTAAAACAATCATGAACTTCAGCAAAGTCGACATTTTTTGAAGTAATTCCTGCCATCTTGAACGCAGCTTCAGCTGCTATCTTTGTACTTGGTATTGTGGTAAGATGTTCACGTCCTTGCAACGCTGCAGGAGAACCACCACGTCCAGAACCAATTACTTTTACATAATCCTTTGAATGTTCTTTAGCAAATTTTTCATTACATAAAATGACAGAACTTGCCCCATCAGAGAACGGGCAGCAATCATATAATTTTAAAGGGCTAGCAACTACTGGTGAATTCATTACATCATCAATTGTAATTTTTTTTCTAAAGTGTGCTTTAGGATTTAAAAAACCATTTTCATGATTCTTTACTGCAACACTTGCAAGATCTTCTTCAGTTGCATCAAATTCATGTAGGTATGCACGTGCCATTGATGCAAACAAACCAGGAAATGATGCTCCTGCTTGACCTTCATAAAAGAAATCAGAGCAGTAAGAAAAGTAAGTTGTTGTCCAGTCAGTACCAGTGTGTGTTACTTTTTCAGTGCCAGTAACTAAGACAGCATCATAAAATCCTGCAGCTACGTTTGCAAATGCCTCTCTAAAAGAAACAGAACCACTTCCACATGCAGATTCAATAGAAAGTGAAGGACATTCAGAAATTCCTAGGTTACTCATAACAACAGGACCCAAGTGCACCTGCTTGTCTGCAACACCAAATACATTGGAGATGTAACCTGCTTGAATCTCTTTAGGTTCAATTCCAGCATTTTCAATTGCATCAACTGATGCTTGAACTGTAATATCAGAAATACTATCCTCTAATTTTCCATATTTTGTACTGCCGGCACCTAAAACACAAACTTTTTCCATAAAAAACGCTGACCAATTCCTTATAAAAATTCTTCATAAGTTTTGATAAGGACAAAATTTTACATAATAATAGTTTTGCAAAAAAAAAATCGTCTTTCCCAAGTTACACAAAAAAAGTCAAAATTAGATAATGTGATAATACCCACAAAGAAAAAAATACAAGTTTTGAAAAATGAGCTAGCACAATATTTGGATTCAAATGGTTACCTTTCCTATTCTGCAAAAAAGAAAAAGTACATAATTTTAGGTACTAATTCGCCAAAAAGTGGTCTAGCTGAATGTCCACAATGTAAGATTGGACAACTAATGATCATAAGATCACCAATAACAAAAAAGAGATTTATCGGATGCTCCAACTACAATAACGGCTGTAAGGCATCTTCACCACTGTTACAAAAAGCTAGACTGCGTGCAACAAAAACAAAATGCGAGCTTTGCAAGTGGCCTATTGTAATATTCAGATACAATAGAAAACAAAAATGGACTAGACAATGTTCAAACTTTAGATGTAAATCAAGGAAAACTAAAGTCTAAAATTGGAATACAAGTCAGTCCTACGATTTTTTAATAGTGGTAGTTTTTTTCGAATGCTTTTAACAACCGAAATAGAGATGTTTACGTAACCTATTCCTTGTCGCTTTTTCATATCAAGAAGTATTCTACCGTAAGGATCAACTGCTAAACTTCTTCCTGCGTAAATGTGACCGAGATGGTCAGGTGCTATTACATAACAACCATTTTCAATTGCACGTGATTTGTTTAATGTGAGCCAATGTTCTTCCTTCATGGGACCGTTAACCCACGCAGAAGGTACAATTAGTATTTCACTACCAGATGATGCAAGCGCCCTGGATAACTCCGGAAACCTAAGATCATAGCAAATAATCATTCCTAATTTACCTACTGAAGTTTTTGTGGGTAAAGGAATAGTTTTTCCAGCCAACATTTTTGCTGATTCCTTGAATCCAAGTGCATCATAAAGATGGGTCTTTCTATACTTTCCAATAATTTTTCCACTTTTATTTACTACGAATGAGGTATCATACACTCTATCTTTTTTCTTACTTTTTTCTAGCATGGTTCCAACTACAATTATAGAATTTTGCCTTGCACATTCTGATATAGCCGATACAAATTTGCCATTGATTGTCTCAGCTTGTTGTGCAACTTGTTTAGCAGATTGTGATGCAGGTGTAAAAAACATCATGTATTCGGGAAATGCACAAAGATCTGCATGATTCCTTGCAGCCTGTTTGATGTATCGTAAAATCTTTGGAAGGTTTTTTGTTTTATCGGTTGAAGCTTTGAATTGTACTATTGCAATTTTAGACATAGGCGTCATAACATTGATCAAAATAAAAAGATAGTTAGAGTTGGCTTCCTGCTTTAAACCAATTCTCTTTTGGATTCTCTTTAAAGACTACAATTACGTGTTCTTCTTTGGTCTTTAAAATCTCAGCAGCAGATTTTGTTACTACCTTGGCAAAATCATCTTTTTGTTGCTGAGTCCTACCAGGATACATTGACACTGTAATCAGGGGCATGAAGGTTTTTTTGCAATGGATAATTTAGTGGTTTTTATTTGTAGTCTCCTCTATAGCCATAACGTGTCCCATAGGTAGACTCGGAACCACGAGATTTTTTATATGCATATCCAACCGCAAGTCCGAGTACAAAGCCACCAATATGGGCAAGGTATGCAACTCCACCTCCCGCAACACCGAAGCCTCCTATGAAAAATGGTAACAAGTTCTGAAAAATTAGCCAGAACGGAAGAAAGTACATGGCTTTGATGTGAATCATTCTCCAGAAAAATCCCAACATCAAAAATGTCTTAACTTTTGCATGTGGAAATATTACGAGATAAGCTCCCAGTACACCGGATATTGCGCCTGATGCACCAACCGCAGGAATTCCAGTTGATGTATCGCCCATGACGTGAATTAACCCTGCACCTATTCCCCATAATAGATAGATGCCTAGATATTTTACTCGTCCAAACTTTGCTTCAATGTTGTCACCAAAGATCCAAAGAAACAACATGTTTCCACCAAGATGCAACAAACCTCCATGCATGAAAATAGATGATAGTAACGTAAGCTCTGGAATTGCGGGACAATTAATTATGTCAACTCCTGTATTAATTCCGCTTATTTCTCCAGTAATGCAACCGGGTACCGCGCCCCAATTCAAGAACAGATTCATTGCTTGACGATTACTAAATTCAAAAAATTGTCCAGTTACAGCTACTTCAAAAAGGAAAATAATCACATTAATCGCAATTAATGCATATGTTAGTTTTGGTTTGAATCCTGGTGGATGAGGATTTTCATCCCCTATTGGTAACATATCTGATTAGTTTTACGAAATCTTCATGATTCCGTTTGAGATTAGCCACTGAAGTCCGGAAACAAACGAACTGTCGTCTATCTGTCCGTCAGCCCACCATCCTGCGTTGTTTTTGATCCAACCAGGAATGACATCACCAGATCCTGCTCCCTGTTCAGTTGGTGGAATTGTCATTACATTGTTTGATATCAGCCATTGTATGCCAGCAACAAACGAACCATCATCTATCTGTCCGTCAGCCCACCATCCTGCGTTGTTCTTGATCCAACCTGGGATAGAAGTTTCTGCGGGTGGTAGAGCTTCTCCAACATTTATTGTAAACCCAGCAGTCTCTAAGGGAATTGGTTGGAAGAGAATTCCTTCTACTTCAATATGTATCATATGTGATCCATTTTCAGAAAATTGTACTGGAATGGTTATCGTACCTGGAGATGTATGTAAAAGACGCGACATGGGTCCAAACACATAGTCGCCATCTTTTGTTACACTTACGCGGTAGTCTATGTGTTGTTGAATTCTTTCAGTGTCTGGTTTTAGAAAGCTAATCATGAGTTTTGTAAATTCATCGGTGTTTGGGATTTTAGGTGTGGTATAGATTCCTACATCAAGTGTTCCATCACTAGTTGAGACAATCTGACTGTATTCACTACTTTCATTTGAATCGTCATCAGCATGATAGGAGTTTAGATCATATTCAGCTGCAAAAGCAGGATAAATCATGAATGGAATCAAAAGTAATATGTACAGTAATTTCAACGTGTTTTCTTTTCAATCCTAACTAAAAATTGTTATGCAGTTTCCAGTAATTGTTCACAGCTTTAAATAACTAAAATCACAAATAGAATTGTTGTATTACAAAGTAATCATACTAAGTGTATTAGTAGCTCTCACTTTCATTCCACTGTTTAATGATGATGTGTTTGGACACGGTCTTGGTGCAGATCAGGCACCACCAATAGACTTTGCTGGCATGCTGGTTACAGTTTCTACAATAATGACCCCATCAGACATTACTGTAGGCGAAGTTGACAGAGCTAATTTGCAGATACGATTCTTTGATCAGGGTACTGATACAAATCTAGAATCTGTTACGTATAGAGTTCAGATATTCCAAGCTGGTGAACTTCTTGCAAGAGAAATTTTCTATGACAAAGATGGAGAGCTAAATATCCAGATTAGACCACAAGACCAATGCTTCGATCCTGAGCCTTGGAGATGTACAATCTATCAGGGAGCAAGAGAAGCTATCAGTGGAGGCTTGTATGCCCAAGGTAGTGGTGTTCCTGTAATTCAGGGTCCTATCTTTACTAAAGGCGGTCTTTACAACATTAGCGTAGTCATTGAGGGTGCAACCAGTCCCAAAACATTGGTTGCTGAACCATTAGAATTTGATACATTTGTAAGCGTAGCACAAGACCAATACTTTACTATTCCAGAAGCATATGGTGTTATTCCTGTAACAATCAAAACCTATTATGATGATGTTTCAAACTTTGTGTTCAAAGAATCTAACAAATCAATTTCATTTCAGATGCCTTTCGATTGGGCACCAGATTACATTGAATTAGTTGCAGTTGTTCATGAAGAGATACGTATTCCAAAAAGCTATGAGCCATACAGCATTGAAAACGACTTTGTTGGGTACGTTGATGGTGTACAGGTTGATAATAGAGCATTGCTAGTTGATCCGTATTCATCAGAGACTGAAAACATAATTCATTTTTTGGTTACCGGTAGTGAGCTAAAAAGAATCAATGATGTTTTAGGTTCTGACCATTACGACAACAAAGAAATGTTCTTCGAACTTGTGCCGCAAGGACAAACAACAGAAAATGGTTTTTCCACTACGTTTGAAAATGGATACAAGGCTAATGTAGCTTGGAAGCGAACTTACGGTGCAGGTAGTGACATTCCATTCCAGATTACATTTTTTGATGACAACGGAGAATTGTTAAAAGATATTAACTATGCAATTTCACTTTTAGATCCTAACGGGCAACTAATCTATCTAAACGTTGGAGATAATACAACACCATATCTTGGAGTAAAGGCTGCTGAAGGAATTGATACACAAACAGTCTACATTGCGTCTGAAGGGATACACATTATGAGTCTGGCGCTAACAGGAACTGGTATTACAAACTGGGAAAAATCTGTACTTTCTGATACAACATTTGAGATTGGAAAAGCTGGAGAATCTACTGCACCGATTCCAGAATTGTACAAGCCAGAAACTTCTATCCCAGGTTGGATCAAGAACAACGCGGGATGGTGGGCTGACGGACAGATAGACGATGGTTCGTTTGTCACTGCCATACAGTGGCTGATATCAAACGATGTAATGACAATTCCACCAACTGAACAGGGAACAGGATCTGACGATGTAATTCCTAGTTGGATCAAAAACAACGCAGGATGGTGGGCTAGATCGGAAGAGCGTCGTGTAGGGA
>OFDH01000008.1_pt1 | contig 15936 bp, 14 predicted proteins | sample 1520531 | NCBI WGS metagenome assembly OFDH01 (sample SAMEA3696448, study PRJEB22514) | metagenome | biome: water; feature: marine; material: hydrothermal vent | place: Pacific Ocean | collected 2014-08-15 | depth 1539 m | reverse complement strand
TTCCAATTCGCATCCTTAGTTTAGGACTTGCGATGGTTGGAACTGCCTTTTTCATAGTTGCTTTACCATTTGCCCTGAGCTCCGGAAGTACTGGAGACGCCTGGGATGCTCTGGTAGCTGAACCTTTTCAGTTCACATTCACCAGACCCTTAGGTAAATTTGACGAATGGAAGAGCTTTCCCGAAGAATCTGACTCTTCTGAAATGATAACCTCTGAATAGGAGAGAAGATGAAGAAAATTATTTTAACTGTATTTGCAGTAACTAGTTTGCTTTTATACAGTACTCAGGCATTTGCATTACTTTCCGTAAGCGTGGGAATGCCTATGGGTCATACTGTCACTGGAAAAACGAATGGAGAAGCCGTCCATCCAGCAGGATATGACGCACCCAGTGGATTTTTAATAGGTGTTCAGTTGCCTTTTGCTATGGGTTTAGGCATTGATAGCTACAAAACCAAACTTAAAGAGGAAGAAGTCAAACTTGGGACTGATATGTATAACATATTCTATCAACTTCCAATTCCGGTAATTAACCTAATAATTGGATTAGGTACCGGTAACCAGGCTCTAGAATGTGATGGTTGTGCTGACGTTTTTGATAAAGGTTCTGCAACACAGTGGTACACAAGTATTGGAATTCCACTTTTACCACTCTTTGACATTCACCTTAGTTATCGATCAATTTCTTCAAAAATAGAATCCACTTCTGGGGATGATAAGGGAAAGAAAGACGACGTCGGAGGTAGCGTAATGGGCCTTGGGATCGGTTTTAATTTCTAATAACTAGGCTGTGCCCTATTTAGAGTCCTATGACCCTCTTAGTATCCTAATAAGCACAAAATGAATGTCACACATAAAGGGTGTGGAACATAGTGTTCAGCACCCTTTAAAATCATAGTTAACATTCTGAATGAAGAAAGTTATTTTATCTGCGTTTACTGCAACTACCTTACTGCTTCCCATCACCCCAGTATTTGCAGCTCCCCTTACAATAAGTCTTGGAATACCTCAGGAACACACATTTTCAGAAAATAACGAAGATGGAAGTAAAATAGAAACTGATGGATCAAGTGGTTATTTCCTTGGTATAAAGTTTCCTGTTGGTTTTGGTTTAGGAATAGATAGTTATAAAACTAAATTTAAAGGAGACACTTCTAAAATTGTAAAAATCATGTATAATATCTTCTATCAGTTCCTATTCCAGTGATAAACATTACAATTGGATTAGGTTCTGGCAAAACGAAGCTTGATTGTAGTGCCTGTGCAGAGGATTACACGGACCCTGAAAGTGGCGATAAAACTGGTTATAAGGCTGGAGCTGCAAGCCAGTGGTATACAAGTTTTGGAATACAACTTACCCAACTGATTGACATACATATAAGTTATCGATCTGTAACAAGTAAGAAAATTGAGCAGGTTTATAGTGGAACCCAGGGAAATATAGCGGAAACGTACAGGAGTTGGTCTCTCGTTAATTTTTTAAATAAGAGAACTGTGATGGTGTAGACTCTGACTCGTGCAAAATGTTAACATCTGATTAGGAGATATCATGAAAAAAACTATTTTAACTGCTTTTGCAGCAGCCAGCTTGCTTCTTTGCAGCACTTCGGCATTTGCAGAACTTTTTTCTGTAAGCGCTGGAGTCCCGTTTTCGCATTCGTTTGCCGATACAAAAGTTGCTGAATCGGATGGAGTAGGTGGTGTTTTTCTTGCTGCCAAACTGCCGATAATGGTTGGAGTAGGTATCGAAAGTTACAAAACTAAACTTAAAAATTCTACTACAACCTTGGCAACTTCAATGTATGATATTTTCTATCAGCTTCCTATTCCTATCGTCAACCTGACACTTGGATTAGGAATGGGCTCAACTGAGCTACAGTGCGGAAGTTGTTCAACATTTGATAAAGGGAGTGCAACCCAGTGGTATACCAGCGTGGGTATACCAATTTTCCCATTCTTTGATGTGCATCTCAGCTTACGCAGAGTTTCATCAAAAATAAAAACTAACGCGGCTTCTGGAGGTACGCCCAAAGGAACTGAGTACGACGTGGGTGGTACTGTGGCTGGAATTGGTATAGCATTTGGTTTCTAAATAAGTGATCTGCTCTGCATGTTAAACAGGACAAAATATTTTCGCAAACTGTGTCTTTCAGGTTCCTTTCTTGTAGGTCTGATCAGCCTGTCAAGCTCTGCTAATGCACAGTTCATCGGTATAAATGCTGATGTTGCAATCAGTTATTCTGCTGCCCCCGGTAAAGCAGACGGGTTCTCTGTCGGAATTTCACATCCTGCACCTTTTATCCCAAATATTGGATATTCATCTGTCAGCTTTAAAGATAAAGAAACCATAGGCTCTGATAATGATACTTCATCTGTCTTACTGGATACAGCGACTACAATTAAGACTATAAATCTTTTCTACAACGTTCCATTTCCCGTTGTTACAATTACTGTGGGTTTTGGTTTAGGTGGGGTGGAGACAAAAACAACAATTGTAGAAAATGTTTCGGACAAAAGCACTAGTGACTCTAAAGACTCTGTGACAGAAGGATTTTTTCACATTGGACTCCCTTTTTGGAACACAGTTGAGTTTCATCTTGGCTACCACTTAATGTCTTTTACTAGCATTGACATAACCAGTAATAAAACCGGTGATCCTTTCCAAGGGACTTACAATACTAAAAAGAACTATAAAGGTGGAATGACCACAATCGGAGTTCAAGTTGCATTTTGATGTTTTCCTCACCGTTTCCTGAGTTCATCAGTTTTTTCTGTGAACACCTGTCCGATTCAATTGATTTTCTTCTTCATCCGGAAGAAGAAGTAATTTCAGCTTCTTTTGGTTCTTCAAAAAGAAGTGCCGAGTTTTCTTACGGCCGCTACTGTGCCCACAGAGCTCTGTCAAAATTCGAAATGGAATCTGTTCCAATTCTAAGAATCGCTGAAACACGGGAACCATGCTGGCCGGAATCGGTCAGGGGCAGTATCACTCACTCTGAAGGTTTTGCTGCTGCGGCTGTAGGGCTGACAAAAGATGTGTCTGGTATTGGAATAGATCTGGAAAGTTTGTCCAGAGTAGTTGATTTTAATATCAGGAGACATGTCTGTGTGGATAAAGAACGGGAGTTTCTGGAGTCTCTGCCTACTGAGCAGGCAAACCGTTATCTTCGAATTATATTTTCGGCTAAAGAGTCAATCTTCAAATGCTTTTTCCCGATCTCACAAACCTACCTTTATTTTCAGGATGCAGAAATAATAATTGATGACAAAAATTCCGAATTTTCTTTTTTACTCTCAAAAGCATGTACCGGTATTACGTCTGCAGGTTTTCAACATTCCGGCAGGTTCTCAATAAAGGATGATCTGCTACTGACATCAATTTATATTTAAAACCTTGTTTTATCAGGCTATTGTGGATTAATAAATTTATCCACATCTAACTGACTGCTAACAGTTATCAACATGTTGTCAACATTTAATCAAATATTTTACCTGTAAATAATCAACTTATTGCGGTCAGATGTTTGTTACTGATTAGTTATCAACAACTAACCAACAATTCGTGTTGGGTTTTTTCTTTAATTTTGATAAATTATTGTTTGTCAACATTCTGACAACAAGTTGTCAACATATAAAAATCAGGTAAAAATTCTTATAATTCAAAAAGTTATTCACTTGCCAACAAGTTGTCAACAAACCTACTACTAATAATAATAAAATATGGAAATTAATTTAAAAAGAGAAGCATTCAGTAGTACTCTGCAAAACATCAATTCTGTTGTTGACAAAAGTACAAGTTCAAACAAACCAATCCTGTCTAATTTCGTTATCAGGACCATGGAGGGAGAAGGCTCAAAGGTTGAGTTTTCGTCGACTGATTATGAGCTTTCTCTTGTTGAGCAGGTGGAAGCAGAAATCACAGAACCAGGCAGTATCTGCGTCAATGCAAAAAAAGTATTCGATATAGTCAAAGAACTTCAGGGCGAGGATGTAAAGATTCGTTCTACAGAACAACTGTGGATTCATATTACCTGTGGTTCTTCTGAGATGCGTCTTCCTTCGGTTGAAGTCGGCTTATACCCACAAACAGTACTGGAAGACCTTCCTCAATCTGTGACGATATCTGTGGATGATTTGAAGCAGTGTATTGACATGACACTGTTTGCTGCAATTACCAACGAGTCTCGACGAAACCTGATGGGTGTTTGTCTCAGTTCTACGAGTGACCAGCAAACCCGCTGGCTTTCCACTGACGGTCATCGATTAGCACAAATTCTCAAATCAGTCGATGATCTGAATTTTAGTGAAGATCAGGAAGTTATCGTTCCCAGAAAAGCTTTGACTGAAGTACGCCGGGCAGCAGATCTTTTTGGTCAGACAGTGGTAATTTCTTTCGATGAACGTGTTATGCAGTTTACCGGCGGCAGGATCAGTTTCAAGACAAGGTTGATTGAAGGAAAATTTCCAAACTGCGATCCTATCATTCCCAAAGACAACACAATGGAAATTATTGTGAACCGTGAAAGTTTTATCAATTCACTGAGAATTGTCTCTTCAATCAGTTCAGAAAAACTAAGACCAGTGAAACTTCTTATCTCTCAGGGGGTTTTGAAACTGGAAAGTGAGAAAGCAGATTATGGAGAAGTGGTAGATGAAATAGAAATCGGCTACGAGGGTGATCCTTTTCAAATTGGGTTTAACTCCAGATATCTGTTGGATGTTTTAATTGTGATTGAAAGTGAAGATATAAAGCTAGAGTGTAAAAACTCGATGAGTCCCACCATCATCAAGTCCACTGTTGATGAATCCTTTTTGTCAGTAATTATGCCATTGAGAGTCGAATGGTAGCTGGACGGTTTTCGTTTTACTGTTCCTGATCACTTGTTGACTGTCGACAGTCAACCGTCAACCGCAAATGATTGTACATGATCATCCGCAACATTGAGGTATCTCAATTTCGCAACTACGGTAGGTGTACGACAAAACTTTCTCCGGAAATAAACTGGATTTACGGTGCAAACGGCCAGGGTAAAACGAACCTGGTTGAGGCAGTATTTTACCTTTGTAACTTAGAATCATTTCGCACAACAAAGCCGTCTCTGCTGCTGCAGGAAAAAAAGTCAGAGGCAGTTCTTCAGGCTAAGGTAGAACGAAAAAAAGTTCTGCATCTTGTTCGTGTCAATATCACAAAAAAAGGTCGACAGGTTTTTTTAGATCACAAACCTTCCCGCCGGGTTTCTGAATATATTTTTTCTTTCATGGCACTGTCTTTCACTCCGGAAGATGTTAATCTTTTCCGAAGTGTTCCACAGGAGCGCCGCAAGTTTTTTAACAGGATTATGGCTTTCAATGATCCTCTCTATTTTAATAATATTCAGGAATATTCAAAAATTATTTCCCAAAAAAATGCTTTATTGAGACAGGGAAAAATTGAACAAATCCAACTATGGAATGAAATGCTGGCAAAGTCTGCAGTTCAGCTAATGAAGCATAGAAACAGTTATGTAGAGCAGGTTAATCAACATTTGAATGATATTTTCAAAGATATTTCCGGTCGCACAGAAACATTGAAGCTGATTTATAAACCGTCTTTGAATTCAGCTGATTATGAAGAGAAGAATTGTCTTCAGCAACTTGAAAAAAGTCTGTCAAGAGACCTGCAGTACGGCTTTGCTGTACTTGGTCCGCACAGGGATGAGTACCATTTGATGATGGACGGAAAAAAAGACAGAGATTTTTTTTCGCAGGGAGAGTTCAGGATTACTAATTTGTCTTTAAAAATGACGATAAATCGTTTATTCTATGAGGGATATCAATTTTATCCGGTTTTGATTTTTGATGATCTTTTTTCAGAATTGGATGATGAGGTGATAAAAAATGTTTTTCAATATTTTTTAACACTTAAGAATCAAATTTTTATTACCTCTACCTCTGAACCATCTGGATCCCTGACAGTAAAAAAATTTAATATTGTCAAGGGAGAGTTGGTTTGACAACACAGTTGAAGTTTGAGACTTCGACTGCTTCACGAAAGAACAAAATGCCAGAAATTGAAACTGTAGATAAATCGACTTACGACGAATCTGATATAACCGTACTGCAGGGCCTGGAAGCCGTTCGCCTGCGTCCGGGAATGTATATTGGAGGAGTGGATAGTACAGCACTTCATCATCTGGTTTTTGAAATTGTAGATAACAGTGTTGATGAAGCTTTAGCAGGTTATTGTTCTGAGATTCACGTTATAATCAATTCCGACGGAAGTCTTTCAGTAGAAGATGACGGCAGGGGAATTCCTGTTGGAATCCACGAAGAGGAAGGAATTCCGGCAGTTGAACTGATTTTGACCCGTCTTCATTCCGGAGGAAAGTTCGATAACAGCAACTACAAGGTTTCCGGAGGACTGAATGGAGTTGGTGCATCGGTTGTGAATGCGCTTTCTGGTAAAATGATTGCTGAAATACACCGCGAAGGATTTCTGTGGAAGCAGGAATATCAGCAGGGAATAACTGCAAGTTCCCTTGAACAAATTGAGGAAAGCAAAAAAACCGGGACCCATATTACGTTCTGGCCGGATAAGACTATTTTTGATAATGTAGATTTTAATTTTGAAATATTAGCTCATCGTCTCAGGGAATTGGCCTTTTTGAATAAGGGAATTTTAATTTCAATCAGGGACAACCGGTCAGAGCGGTTTCAGGAATTTAAATATGAAGGTGGAATTGCAGCATTCATAGAGCACATCAACGAAAATAAAAATGTTCTGCATGAATCTCCGGTTTATTTCTCCGGGAAATCTGAAGATGTTGAGATCGAAGTTGCTTTTCAGTACAACGATAGTTATACCGAGCGAATATATTCTTTTGTTAATAATATAAATACAGTGGATGGCGGAACTCATCTGACAGGATTTAAAGGAGCTCTTACCCGCACTTTGAACAGCTACATGAGTGCCAATAAAATTACTAATGATTTAGAAGAGAATTTAACGGGCGAAGATGTCAGGGAAGGAATGGCGGCAGTGATAAGTACCCGTGTTACCAATCCTCAGTTTGAGTCGCAGAAAAAAATAAAATTGACCAATGTTGAAATTAAGGGAAAAGTTGAAACCCTGGTTTCAGAATATCTGGGTGCACATCTGGAGGAGAATCCTGCTGTTGCAAAAAAGATTGTTGCCAAAGCCATTGATGCACAACGAGCCAGGCTTGCTGCAAAAAAAGCACGAGAAATTACCCGCAGAAAAAATGTACTTGAGTTCAGTACTCTTCCAGGAAAACTGGCTGACTGTCAGGAATCTGATCCGGCATTGAGTGAATTGTTTCTGGTTGAGGGTGATTCTGCAGGAGGCTCGGCAAAGCAGGGGCGTGACCGCAAAAACCAGGCTATTCTGCCTCTCAAAGGTAAAATATTGAATGTGGAAAAGGCCCGTTTTGATAAGATGCTTTCCCATGAAGAAATAAAAGCTATGATCACTGCAATGGGAACAGGTATTGGGAAAGAAGAGTTTGATCTTGAAAAAATACGTTACCATAAAATCATTATCATGACAGATGCAGATGTTGACGGCCTCCACATTTTGACTTTGATACTAACTTTTTTCTACCGGCAAATGCCTGAAATTATTGAAAATGGCTATCTTTATATTGCACAGCCGCCTTTGTACAGGGCAAAAAAAGGTCGTTCCAGTTTTTATGCCAAGAATGAAAATGAATTGACAGAACGGCTGGTGCGCGCTTCCAGTGAAACTCTAAGTCTCACTTCTGAAAAAGGAACAACAATCAGTGGAGAAGATCTTTTTCAGACTGCACTTAAAATCAGGCTTTACAGAACCCATTATGGCCGCTTGTGCTTTAACCCCAATCTAACTCTTTTGATCAATCTCCTGCTCAAGCATGAAATTGAGATTGATCTTGGAGGTGCAGAGCACATCCTAAAGTGTATTGACAACTTGAAGAATAGCTATCCGGACTACAAACTGACTGTTGATCCGGAAAAACAAGGAAGTAATGTTCTAATCCAGGTTAATGATAAACAAATTGAGCTGTCTCTGAATTTATTGGAAAACCTGAGCGCATATGATTATTCCCAATTGTTACAGGAACATTTGAACCTCAAGACGGCACTTGGAGAAAATGGAGTGGTACTGACTGAAGAAAATGAAGGTGAGAGTCACTCTATCCAGACATGGTCTCAGGTGTTGGAATTTATGGTTAGTTTTGGCAAGAAAGGCATGTACATTCAGCGTTACAAAGGATTGGGTGAAATGAATCCAGAGCAGCTATGGGAGACAACACTTGATCCGACAATCAGAACACTTAAAAAAGTGAAAGTTGAAGATATTGTTGAATCAGACGGAATTTTCACCATTCTGATGGGCGATCATGTTGAGCCACGCCGAAACTTCATTGTGGAAAACGCACTTCGAGTGAAGAATTTGGATGTTTGAAATTATTGCCCCAACTCCATGTCCAGCCCCCATTCCGTTGTCGCCATAGTCGGGCGTCCAAATGTAGGAAAATCAACATTATTCAATCGCCTTGTCGGGCGACGTTCTGCCATTGTAGAAAAGAATCCGGGTGTAACACGTGATCGCAATTCCGGAATTTCAAAATATCACGGTTTTCAGTTTATTGCAGTTGATACAGGTGGATTTGAACCAGTTGCAGAAAGCTCATTGGTTCAGAAAATGGCAATACAGGCACGTCTGGCTGTTGAAGAGGCAGATTGTGTTTTGTTTGTTGTAAATGCACTGGAAGGCTGGACTCCGGCAGACAGTGAAATATACAGGACATTGGTGAAAGCAGAAACTCCCTTGTTTGTTGTAGTCAACATAGCCGATAACCCCCGTCTGGAAGAAGAAAGTTTTGAGTTTCATCAGCTTGGAGTAGAAAATATTTATCCAATTTCTGCTGAGCACAACCGTGGAATAGAAGGACTTTTGGAAGAAGTAGATCAGCTGATTCCACTGAAAATAAAAGAAAAAGAAGACTACAATGAAGATCTAAGCCGCTCTGATGCTCCTATTGCAGTTGCGGTTATTGGTAAACCAAATGCAGGAAAATCGTCGATTGTAAATGCACTTCTCCGGAAGGAGCGGATGATTGTGGATCCGGTTTCAGGAACAACCCGTGATCCGGTTGACAGTCAGTGCAGTTTTGAAGGCCGGGATATTTTGCTGGTTGATACTGCAGGAATTCGTCGACGCGGCAAGGTCAGTCGGAAGATTGAAACATTCAGTATTGTTTCTGCACTCAAATCAATAGAACGTGCGGATGTAACTCTTTTGATTATTGATGCAGAAGAAGGGGTAACAGAGCAAGTTACCAAGATTGCCGGCTATGCCAATGAGCGTAGAAAATCACTGGTGATTGTGATGAACAAATGGGATCTGGTCAAAAAAGACGGCATAACCCAAAAGGAAGTCAAAGAAGAAGTTTACGATAGTTTGGGTTTTATCAACTTTGCACCGGTTATTTTTGTCAGTGCGGTGACTGGACAGCGCGTTCCTCAAATTTTTGAAAACATTCTGCGGGTTCATGAGCAATACGTCCGGCGGATTCAAACTTCAGATTTGAATACGATTCTTCAGCTGATTGTCAACCAGCATCCGCCTCCATCAAAATCGGGCCGGCCGACCAAAGTGTATTACGGCAATCAGGTCAGTGTTGCCCCGCCGACTTTTGTCTTCATGACCAATAATCCCGAAAAAACAAACTTTGCTTACGAGCGCTATGTTTCCAACCAGTTCCGCTTTCATTTTGGTTTTGAAGGTACTCCCCTGAATTTTATCTGGCGCAAGAAAAAATCGACTCACAGTAAAAAACCCGGAAAACGCAGCTGAAAAAGATATCCAAGATCAGTATTTTTGCCTGATTTTCAGACTGACAGCTGAAAACTGACAGCTAAATCCATGGCCATTCCAAATTTACTGAAACCCTGGTAAAATTGTGCTGGTTGAATTTTCTTTCATAACCTGATTGTCAGGCAAAGTGTACGTCGGTAAAACGGCTGCGCAGCTTGATAACTTCATCTTTGACTATTTTTCCTTGCAGTCCGGCTTTCATCAAATCAGCCAGCTCACCCATTTCATCTTCTTTCATGCCGTAGCGTGTCATATCCTGTACACCGATCCTTAATCCGGTTGGATTTTTTGCATCCTTGTCGCCAGGAAGCATATTGTAATTGGTGATGATGTTATTTTGATCGGCAAGCGAACGGGCAATATCTTTGGCAATTCCAAAATTGGTTACTTTTATTGCCAACTGGTGACTTTCAGTAAAACCGAATTCTTTGGCTTCCACATTCACCCCTTCATCAGTCAGAGCCTGTCCTAAAGCTTTGGCATTAGTTATTGTTTGAACAGCATATTCCCGGCCGAACTGAGCCATTTCCCGGATTGCTATCAGCATTCCCGGCAGAGTGTGCAGATGGTGACTGCTGGAAGAACCAGGCATTACGCCCCTGTCTACACTGGTCCACCATTTCATTTCCTGTTCAGTGGCCATGTTGCCTAAAATTACTCCACGCTGTGGCCCAGGGAAAGTTTTATGTGTACTTCCGTTAATGAAATGCGCGCCTTCCTCAAATGGATTTTGGAATTGACCACCGAGAATCAGACCAAGAACGTGAGCACCGTCATAAAGAAGAGGAATATTTTTTGCCCGGCAGACTTCTGCAATTTGTTTTACAGGTTCCGGAAAGAGGAACAGGCTTTTGCCAAGAATAACCATATTCGGAGAAGTTTGCTCCACCAGGTCAACGCATTTTGGTACATCAAGATGATATCCGTCTTCAGTTGCAGGCCAGAAATGCAATGAGATGGAGTTTTCACGTCCCGGAGTGAGTACTTTTCCTCGAACCTGAATTCTTCTTCCCACCACGCCAATCGGGTTATGGCTGATATGTCCGCCGATTTCGATGGAATTGACCAGCACCGTATCTCCGCCGCGTAATATTCCTAAAGCAACGGCTGTATTTGCTGCATTTCCACTGACTGGACGAACATCAGCCTGCAGACATTTTGCCAGCTGGATGATTTCACGAGTGGTCATGCTTTCAATTTGATCGATGTAGCGGGTACCTTCGTAATATCGGTTGTCTTGCTGTGCAGTATTCGGATGTCCTTCTGCATAGCGGCCCATGAAATCGTTTGACTCTATTTGTTTGACTGCATCCGACTGCACGTTTTCGCTGGCTATCAGGTTAATTGCCTCTTTTCCGCGCCATTGATTCTGGTTATTGACGATGTCCAGGACATCAGAAATATTTACACTCATTTTTTCCTTGAAGATTAATTAAAAAAGGGGAGACTGATTCCTCAATATTCCGGAAAATACTCCAGTTTGGCACCAGACTCACGAATGGCCTCCTGTTCCGGAAGAAGTTGTTTTTCGAAATGTTTACCTTTTACAACTATTGTCGGACGGATATTGCGGATTAAGCTGCTTGCATCCGCATCATCAAAAATAATAACCCGGTCCACAGCTTCAATAGCGGAGAGCAACAAGGCGCGCTCCCTTTCATTTAGCAAAGGTGGGTGTCCTTTTTGTTTGGTGATGCTCCTGTCACTATTGATAGCTACGACATTAAAGCCTTTAAGAGTATTGAGTTGATGCAGGAATTTCAGGTGCCCTGCAGAAATTTCGTCAAAATATCCATTTGTGAAAACAACCGGAATTTCTTGCGGCAAGTTGCGGTACAGTTTTTCCTGAGTCACGATTTTCGCAGAAGTTTCTCCGTAATCAAAACGCTGCAGCAATTCATTTTTTGTAAATGAAACGACACCTACATGTTGTATTTCCAAACTTGCAGCAAGTTGAGCCCAATAAGCGGCCTGCTCAATCTTTGCCTGTCCGGCAAGCATAAACGTGAGCATGCTGCTGACCATGTCTCCGGCTCCAACAACATCAAAAACTTCCTGAGTTTCTGCTTCAAGGAAGTTATAATCCTCTGGATTGTGGAAAAGTAGTAAACCGTCCCGATCAAGGCTGATAACCAGATATTCCACATTTACTTCAGCTTTCAACTGCTCTGCAGCCTTGAGGACATCATTTTGGTCTTTAAGAGCAAATCCGACTGCTGCTTCAGTTTCCTTGCGGTTTGGTTTAATGAGGGTGAAATCCTGATAAATGTAGTAGTTTGTAGTACGTCGAGGATCGCCCACAATCGGAACTCCGTGTTTTTTTCCACAAGCCGCAATTGTTTTTAGACTTTCAGTACTGAGTAAACCCTTTCCGTAGTCAGAAACAATGACTGCTTTACATTTTGGAATTGTTTGTTCCAAATAATCAACCAGCTGATTTTGCAGTACAAGCGTTTCCGGATCCGGATCAATGTCCATCCGGAGCAAATGGGTTTGTCCGGCAATCATACGGTGCTTGAGGCAGCTTTTATAATTTTCAGAAATGATTACACCTGAATGATCAACACCGTTTTCCGCAAGCAGTTTACGGATGCATTCGCCGGTTTCATCTTTTCCGGTGACTCCGCAAACGAGAACTTCTGCACCCAAAGTGGTCAGATTCATCACTACATTACCTGCCCCGCCTAAGCGCCGGTCTTCCCGGAGCACCTGCATTACAGGAATTGGCGCCTCCGGAGATATTCTATCCACTTTACCCCACGAATAATAGTCCAGCATCAAGTCTCCTACAACGAGGATGCGTGGAGATTTTATTTTCTCCAGGGATTGGCGGAGGTCTCCTTCGCTCATAATGATTAGTTTTGGCTTAAGTATTTTTCTAATGCCTGCTGGAAAACATCATAGGGTTGTGCGCCGGAAAGTACTTCACCCTGAATTTCTCCGGACTTTGGATTGAAGAGGCCAACAAAAAAACCTGGAGTTCCGGTAATGCCAAGATTAGCTCCATCTTTCATGTCCTGATCAACTAGTCCACGGTACTTCTCGTTATCGAGGCACTCGTCGAATTTAACAGGGTATTTTACTTTTATTTCTCTGGCATATTTTTTCAGTTCTTCCTTATCTTGTGCCTTTTGACGTGAGTAGAGTATCCTGTGAATTTCTTCAAATTTGCCCTGTTCCCGGGCACATTCCGACGCAATAGCCGCTTCGTCGGCTTCTTTGTGAAAAGCAAGCGGGAAGTGCCGGTATCCAAAAGCCACTCGGTCCTTGTATTTTTCAAGGAGTTTACGGATTGTACTCTGTACACGACCGCAAAAAGGACACTGGTAATCCGAATATTCAAGCAGAATGACCGAGGCTTTTTTGTTGCCCCTGAGATAACCGGTTTTTATATTACCTTTCAGCAGAAAATCTGAAGGGGCCTCCAAATTTGAAATAACCCAGCCCTTCTTAAGTGCCAGTGAGTATTGGTTCAACATATGCTGACTCCTAATCTGCTGCTCCAGAAACTTTTTAATCTGCGGCCGGATCTGTTCCAAGGTTCCTCGTTCCTGCAGATCATTTTGTTCATAAACAGCAATAATATCTTTGAGTGTCACTTTTTTTTCTGGAGTCAAGATTATTTCCTGATGTTTTGCAGCCAATTTTTCCAGAGCATATTCCATCAACCGGACACTCAGATGCTGATACAGCTGCAGACTAAGGTCATTTGCTTTTTTGTTGCGCACATCTTCAAAAGTCACCGGCTTTCCATCAACCAAGCCTATAACCGGATTGGGATGAAATACTGTACCTGCAGGAGCAGCACTGGAAGTTTGTGCAATTGCAGTAAAATAAGCGGTAAAAATGAGGATGAGTGAGATTAGATACTTGAATAATTTTGCAGTTATCATGTAATTTATCTCTTATTTAATTTAAAAAGTTGGGTGAAAAATCGGTTAAAATTTCATTGGGGTTCGACATTCCCATCAGACAGATCAAGTCATCCAAACGGGAGTCCAGGTCTGGAGACTCCAACAGTGTTTGTTTTTCTATTCCGGAAAAATCCAGGTTCATGCTGAGTAAATTAACGAGGTAGTTTGCAGGAATATCTTCTATTTTTTCCCACTCTATTTTCAGCTTATTTCTTTCAGAATATTCCCTGAAGTTTTGATATAAAAGACCTGAATCCTTGGAAAGGCTCAAATCTTCTGTGTCATTTGGAAATGATGAATACTCTACTTTTGCCTGTCTGTATGGAGTGTCTGTTTCCAGTTCCTCCACAATCTTAAAGCGAGATTCTCCGTGGAGTTGTATTAGATAATTTCCTTTTGGCAATTGTTGAGACTGTTCAATTTTTCCTGCACAGCCGATTTCACACAGCTTTTCAGAATCCTGGGTCGCAGGCTGAATTATGCCAATCAGCAAGTCTTCATGCTCCAGGACGTTTTCCACCATCTGTCGGTAACGCGACTCGAATATATGCAGAGGCAGAACTGAACCCGGCAATAAAATCGTTTTATGCAGAGGGAACAAAGGAATAGTATCGATCAGTTTTACAGTAGTCATTAGACCTCAATTGGAAATCGTTGCTGCAGATTGCCTGCAATCCGACTTTCAACATCTACTGCAGTTTGAGGTTGATGCGGCATAGTATTTTTCCAGACTGAACTATTTTCCATACAAAGATATGTTGGAATTTGAGGTGCCAGTTGAGTTACTTTTTGTTGAACATTGCGGAACAAACGCTGACGTATTTTTTTTAAATAACGCATTTTCCCATCCTCTCCAGGGACAAACTCTCCAAGAAAAACACGGCTGTTTGGAAAGCGTTCATCCACAACTGATTTGAGCGAAGAAATGTAGCGTAGAGAACCCAAACTGACCCATGCAATACCATCAGAAGGCACGGCATCAAGTATTTGCTCAACCAGTTCCTGATAACCTTTTTCCCAATCCGGATAGTTGATCATGGGATCAAAATGAAAAGCGACTTTGTACCCTGCCGCTGAAGCCTTTCCTGCTGCTTCAAGCCGTTCTTTCAGCCGCGCTGTTTTGTGTTCTTCCTGTTCAACAATGGCTTCCGGATTTACCGACCATGAAATAACGGTTTTTCCACCGTGCGGAAGATCGAGCAAATGATCAACATTACTTGATTTCGTTTTCAGTTCAAGCAGGGCGTTCGGTAGTTTTGCAAAAAAACGGATTACATGCGCCTTGATACCCAGAATGTGGTCGAGTGCCAAACTGTCAGAATGCTCTCCTGTTCCTACACGAAATAGAGTATTCGGCTGTTCCGCAGTACGCTGCCAAACCTGCTCCAGCATTTCATCCAGATTTGCGTGAACCGTAATAACAGGTTTGTTCAGGAATGCTTGTAGAATACAATATGTACACTCAAATGGACAGTTTTCTATTAAATCCAGCGTAAAATAATTGCAGCAGACAAGATCATTCGAAAATCCAGGACAAGCCTTAATCGATGTTCCCTTGAAATACTTGAGATGCAAGGTCTTTTTTCCCTGCGTGAGTGGATTGCGTAGAGGATCTGTTCCGGACTCATCCTGATGCCAGGCGAATTTTTCCACGACCGTTCTCGGCACTTCCGGAAAGCGTTCGCAGATTTGCTCTGTCAAAGGTTCTGCGGAAACCGCTTGATCTATGATTATGCGCTCAGGACTGTACTGGAACATAAGGAATATTTTGAAAAAATATTGGCTGTAATAAATATCGACAGAGTTTAATTGGATTTAGTCTTGAAATCCAAAGAGTGATGAGGACAATTTTATTATAGATCCAGCATAAAGCCAAGAAAACACTCAACAAAATGTATTAAGGTGAGTTGACTTTGCTTTTGAGGGGTTGTAGAATCTGGTGGTTTACCGTGGATTTTCAATCAATTTAACATTTTATTCGGTAACAATCAACTTATCATGGCGAGTTGCCTGATAATAATAAGTTAGTCATTCAATGGAGAAAATCCAGACATGAAATTTCCTCAAATCACAATTTCAGGCAAGCCAGATGAGCGTGGATATGCACATGGGGAAGCACTATCGTCTGAGATTGAGGCAACAATAGACTTCTATGCAAGGAT
>OFDH01000006.1_pt1 | contig 17462 bp, 13 predicted proteins | sample 1520531 | NCBI WGS metagenome assembly OFDH01 (sample SAMEA3696448, study PRJEB22514) | metagenome | biome: water; feature: marine; material: hydrothermal vent | place: Pacific Ocean | collected 2014-08-15 | depth 1539 m | reverse complement strand
GTTGATTGAATGAGAATATTACACATGTTCAGTGTGTTATCAAAGTAGTGCTTTCAGAGTATCATCTGAAGTTCTATCTGTACAGCATAAAAATTTGCTGCCAGGAAAAAATTGCCAATATTATGTCACTCGCCATTTTTGTCAAATTAAATAGATTTACAGTATCCAAATAAATTCTAGAACACTCATTACATTGGTCAGTTGGGAAGCTGCGTTGATTGTAGCATTGCTAGGTTACATCAATTTGATTCATAGCCTGAAGGCATGTGTCCAAGATTTGCCGGGATATCGCAAGTAAAGTTATGTGTGCATTTGTTCTTTGATATATCACAAGTTAATAAACAGATTTTGTCCTTGGTTATTTGATAGGTAGGTATTCATATTAGCCTGTAGCTGCTCTGTACTCATTTTTATTAGTTTTTTGCCCCATTAAAATCAACACTAGACCGGGCGGTAGAGTACTATGGCACTGATACTAGACTGGGCCTTGAAACCCTGGGGTTGTTTTTACTACAGGACAAACTAAAGCCTGCTATATGTGTATATATCTATGTTGTAGGTTCATGAACCACATGTTATAGGTTAATGGTATGTATTACTGTGGTGATCCTTTTTTTCCATTGTGAGTGTGTTATGATTCCCAACCGTGATATATGGTTGTTGATATTATGGTGAGTGTTTCACGGTTCCAAGCCGTGGTCACAGGGCGTGGCATTTGGTCATGGCACTTTGTATTTGAGCAGTCAGTTTGTCGCTGGACAGCACCGCGAACACATCGGTTTACATGTTGTTGAGCTAATTTGATAGTTCAGGTATGTTGTTATTTCTTCCCGTATTTCCTCTGGTATCTGATATTAACTGATATCTTATTATTCCTGATATTCTATTTCATTTATTATATATTGCTGTGTAAATTGTTCCCTGGCCGTTTATTTATTTGATCAAACTCGATATTTGTTTGTCTCACTGACTCCCATCAATATTTACCCTGTATATAATAGCCATTACATTTCCATTGTAGGTGTGTGTGTGTGCGTGTGTGCTGTGGACACGACCCATATAACCTCCAAACATTTGGCTTTGGGGTGAGTTTGTTCCTCAACAAGAAACAATATTATGTACGACTATCACTGATTCACTTTATTATGTTTAGACCAACATGTATTCATATAATTATGCGGTTGTGTATTGTGAAATGTTTGTTTATTGTATTATGTTTGAAAATGGCTCAAACTATCTGTAACGGATTATTTAACTAGTCTTTGCTATGTTAATATGTTCTGTGATCTGTTACATGTTTTAATGAATGTCTAATATACTGTTTTATCGTTTCAGGGTTTATTTACTTATGTATTAATTGTTTTGTATGTTGACATGCATTGTGGTCAAATAAACAGTTTACAACTGTTGCCTGCCATTTGTGTGTATGCATATAAAGGAACCCCCGCAACATGTATATATATATATATATATATATATATATATGCTTTGTGTTAAATAGAAAATAGTCAAGGTTGCAAAGAAATAGTGTATTTTCCGAGAAATTGTAATCTGAAATCTGTTCATGGACGACTAAATACAATCCCTGGTGGTCACATTCAAAACACATTTCCCAGATTTTCTAATTAAGAAATGGGTGCCTCCATGGTCTAATGATAGCGTGTTAGATCACAGATCACTACCATCCATGTTTAAATGTCGGCGTGTTTCATCTTTGACTTCCCTTCATTACCTTTGGAGGTTGCTTGGCTCATTTAGCCTGCCTAATGCACAAAAGTGGCAGTAAAACGCCAATCATCATCATCATCATTAATTCAAAAATATAATTTGTTCCTGTCATCGAGTTAAAATTAGTCCAAGTTAGTGATGTAAATTAAACAACAAAAGCGTAATAGCCTATTCACTATTTACTATATTGAACGCATTGCTGTTCAAAACACAGCATTTGGTCGAAAGAAACATTTCCTAAATTCGAATCCACCAAATAACTGCAGCCTTATCTGTATATTTGCTTGGACAAAGTGGATTACTGGAAGGAAGATCCTGTCTAAAGCTGTCTAAATCAAAATAGTTGGTCCATTAAATATAGAACAAGCTTGAAAATCAGTATAATAATAATGATGATGATGATGATGACTTGCTGTAATAAATGGGGGATGCTACAATAAAGATACATTCACTATATGACTTGAACCAGAACACAGGTACCTGTAATATTATCCATGTGAATGATCTAAGTGAGTGAGTGAGTGAGTGCCTTGTTTAACATTGCAGACACAGTGGCATGATTAGGATTCAAACATTGACTTGGACATTTGCAGTACAGTGCTCTACCTACTGCATTGTCCGAGCACCTCTAACACTGTTATATCTAATCAATATATAATGTCCTTAGATTAGCATAGTGTTACTGAGAATAGAAATAAATCATTTTCTGATTGTTTAAATCGATAATTGCTATCCCCTGATACACATGGATTATGTGTTTCTAACATTTATAAATTTGCAGAATGGATTCTTCGCCAAGCTGAGCTTTAAATCATCCCAGAAGATGGTTCATGTAGTAGTTGCTGATACAAGCCACGACATCAAGAGTCTAGAGTCTAAAGCAAAACATACTAAACAGGTATTGATACTTAAATTATAGCATTCATTTATAATCTACCTCTCTTAGCAATTATTATGCTACACAATATATATATATATATATATATATATATATATATTGATGTCTGTTGTCCATTCAGGACTTCATCCAAGAGCAGACACTGAAAATCAATGCTCGTACAGTACAGCATATACTAAAGGTTGTGGCTAAGCTGGCAGATGGCTATCACCTTGGCTTACAGTAGGTAGGTGTTATCTTTAGGTGCACATACACAAAAGCACAATGGTCATCTTAGAACGGTGCAACAGAACTGTTTATTCTCAAGATACATAGACTGATGTGTACACTCATGGCAGTCGGCCACTACAACATATGATTGTTTATAAGTAGCATACATTACACTGTCCACACCTAATGTAAAAGTTAATTAAACATTAATTTTGCATTATACAAAAACTGATACTTATAGCTAGACTAATAATTATTTTCTTTTGTCAAGACTATGCTAACTATTGTAAAAGTAATCTAACATAAGATAATCTGTAGACATGCACAACAAAATGTCTGAGAAATTATAGATCAAATATCTTGGACTTTTGGTCTCTTAACGGATAGTGTCTCAGAGTAGTTAGTGTATCGGGTGGTTTATCTGTGGGAGTTAGTGGTGTGGTATTATCCTGGGTAACACTAGTATTCGGCGAATCTGAACTCTGATCTGATTGTACTGGGCTTACAACTGGATTTACATTAGGCGGTACACCACCAGGTAGTGTTACTGGTATTTGGTTGGGTGGTGCAGCGGTGGGTATCACCTGTGTAGGTATATATTCTGGCTGGTGATCTGAAATAGTCTCACCTGATCTTAATAGATGATCAACATGAATATGGCGTACATCCTGGCCTACACGAACAAGATACCTAAGTGGACCTAATCGTTTCACCATTGTTCCTGACATTCACTTTGCCTCTCAATTTCGATGGCTTCGGACTCGAACTCTATCACTGCACTCAAATTGTCTAAACTTAGTGGGTACATCTGCTGACTGTTTATTTACTATCTTACTGCGCAAGTCAGGTTTTATCAGAACCTGTCTCTGCTGCTATGTGGAGTTATTCTATACATCAACAGGAAATTAGCTAACTGCTGGCTTCGAGAAATGGATGGAGACTTCCTTAGTCCTTGTTTCAATGTCTGAATACAACGTTCAATACACCGGTTACTGGCTGGATGGTATGGTGGTGTCAATTTTTGATTGATACCATTTAGCTTCAAGAACTGGGCAAACTCTCGGCTTGCAAACTGTGGTCCGTTATCAGACACTACCTCATGGGGAGTGCCGAAAGATGCAAACAAGTTGCGAAGAATCTTGATGACTCTCTGAGAGGTAGTACTTGCAGTGGGGAATACCTCTAACCATGGTATTAACGGTCCAGTTGGTGGTGTTTTGTGATACGATAAGCAAATTTTGCAACTGCCAACTAACTTTTCTATGTCACTGTCTATACCCGGATACCATAGATAACTTCGAGCCAAACCTTTCATGCGAAGAATGCCTTGATGTTCCTCATGTAAGTCATTTAGCAGGTGTGGTCTGTATTTAGTTGGAATCACATCTCTTAACTCCCAAAGTATACATCCTTGGTCTATGGACAACTCATCTTTTCTATGAAAGTAGGGCTCCAATTCATCATGGTTTAACACATGTGAGAGCACTCTATCTTTCTGTGTTTCTACACTGATCTGTTGAGCAGTAGTAGGTAAATCGTTGGTATAGGTAAAATAATTCACCCGTAACTCTGTGGCTAAAGTAGACCCTGCAACTGGGAAACGCGATAACACATCAGCGTTTGTGTGATCTTCCGATCTCCTATACATTATAGAGTATTGATAGGCCATCAGTATCAATGCCCATACCTGTAACTTCAGAGCTGATAATGCTGGTATACCCGTTTTAGGACCAAATATGGTAGTGAGAGGTTTGTGATCCGTTATTAGATTAAATTTCCTTCCATACAAGTATTTATGTAACTTTTGAACGCCATAGATGATTCCTAGAGCTTCACGCTCTATCTGGGCATAGTTTTTCTCTGCAGGTGTTAATGTACGTGATGCAAAGGGTATAGGTCATTCATCAACATTTGGCATGGTGTGCAAAATTACACATCCAACTCCATAAGGGGATGTATCACATGCTGGATACAATGGCTTTTTTACATCATAATGTACAAGCAGACTGTCACTTGTCAGACATTTCTTACAGTCTTCTCACACTCAGACGTCCACTTCCATTAAACATTCTTTCCTAACAAGAAATACACAAGGGCTAACTTAGTAGACAGGTTAGGCATACACTTGTCATAATAGTTTACTAAACCCAGGAATATACAAAGTTCCTCCACATTGTTAGGTTTGTTGGATACCAAAATAGATGCTACTTTCTCCTTTGTGGGATGCAGTCCATCTGCATCTACTTTATGGCCTAAGTACTCGACACTAGCTTCCATGAAGCTACATTTGGAAGAATGTTATGACACTCTAGCCTCTGTAAGACTTCTTCAATAATTGTTTCATGTTTCTCCTGATTAGATGATGCAATCAAGGTATCATCAAGATAGCACGTAACATGATCCAATCCACTAAGTACTTGATCCATAACATTCTGAAAGATCGACGGTGCTGTCAATATGCCATATGCGAGGCACTGGTACTGGAAAAGTCCTTTATGGGTGTTCACAGTGAGGTATTCCTTTGATTCCTCAGATAACTCTAGCTGTTGATAAGCATTTGAAAAATCAAGCTTAGTAAACACCTTACCTCCTCAGCTGTTGGTAACGGATAGCTTGTATCCTCCACAACTTTATTTAAGGTGACTTTATAATCTCCATAGATTCTGATTGATCCATTTGCCTTTGGCACAACCACAATCGGGGCTGCCCACTTGCTTCTTTCCACCTTCACAATGACACCATTATTCTCAAGTCGACACAATTCTTGCTCCACTTTTTCCTTGAGTGCATAAGGCACCGATCTAGGTTTGTGAAAGATTGGGCTTAAATGTGGTTTCAGCATGATGTCGGCTGTGAAGTGCTTAATGGTACCAATACCCTCTTTAAACACTGATGGGTGTGCTGCTATAATTTCATTTATCTTCTGTGCACGCATCTGTGGCATGAGTTGAAAAATACTCTTCCAGTCCAGGTGAATAAACTTCATCCAATCACGACCTAACAATGGGGCTCTGTTGTTACCTCTGGCAATCAATAACGGTAACTTGAATGACTGGTTCTGGTACCGGAGGTGAGTAATTACTTCGCCTAACATCGGTGTATGATCTGCTAAGTAACCAGTAAGAACCGATTCTGGTGTTTGCAGAGCAAGATGTGATAGATGATTATGATACAGCGATTCAGAAATGATAGATCATGCAGCACGTGTGTCCACTATGAACGTTATCTTTGTCCCTTCAATTTCGACTGGAACCTTAATTTCTACTGATTTACCTTGGGTTTCTGTACTGTACATGGTATATAGCAGTACTGTGTCAGGGTTGGTTGACTTATAACTAAGTCATTGAACTGTATTTACACTATCTCCAACCTGATGAGTGTTACTGCTGTACCTCTGATATCGTGATGATTTACATGCTTTAAGAATATGTCCAATTTTTGAACATTTATGACATGACTATGTCTTGCCATAACAACTGTCTGGATTATGCTGACCATTACAGCGATAACATGTTTTATGCTGTTTGTTAGCATTCTTTTGTCTTGACTTCTGTGAGTCACTCCATTTATTTTGCTTTGACTTCGGTGAGTCACTCCACATTTTGGTTATCCTATTTACATTCTGTGTAACAACTAGTGTAGATTGACACGACTTCGTCTCATTGTGTGCTAGTTCCATTGCCTGAGCTTCAGAACAAGCTTTATCCCAAGTCAGGTCTGTTGTTGTTGTTAAAGAGAACAATCCATATTTCTAATCTCTTCTGATAGTTTTTCCACTCTTCCTTATATTAATTAAATTCTCCAGTATTTTCTATTAGAGCAGCTGCAGCCCTGGTAATTGATTAAACAATTACAAATCATAGTGTCTGATTGGTAGCAGTAATCTGTGATATATGATTTTTGTTCCAGCATCATGTAGGCCTATTCACGAAATTCCTGGAAATATCCCAAAATGCACAGCGGCAACAAGTTGTCACGTTTCGCCCAAATCTGGACACGGCCCGACAAAATCTAACAAATAAAGTTACAAAGACTGCGTAACTTGGTAAATACTGATTTCCTATGACTGCACTGATAGTTTACCAAACTGAATTTCAACACAAAAGATGACAAATCCCAACTAATCATTGCCAAATGTTATGTTTAGGTGCACATACACAAAAGCATAATGGTCATCTTAGAACGGTGCAACAGAACTATTTATTCTCAAGATACATAGACTGATGTGTACACTCATGGCAGTCGGCCACTACAACATATGATTGTTTATAAGTAGCATACATCACAGTAGGACTTCTTGCTGATACAAACTATTGGATAAACCAGTCACTGCATGCTCACTTCAATAAAAGTTTGCTTTCGGTATTGTACATAAAAAATAATAATTACAAAATTTATATGTAATAAATCTCCATTAAGTAGTCATAAGTTTAATAATAACAATATCATCCTCAAAACTCAATCATAGTAAAACCCATTTTATCTCAGATTAAACTTGTGTTTAACCTGGATTCAACTATAGTGCATCTGTATCAGAGTTTCTCTGGTTATTTTATGTTAAAGCAATTTATGGTATTGATGTTTTCATGTAGGTGTTTGTTTTTGCTAACAAATATATGTTTGTCATTTACGAGGGTGTCATGTAAATAAGTAAAACTACTTCGTTACTCTACTTGAATAGTTTTTTCAAGTAACTGGAGTAAAATTTCAACTAACTATTAGGGGAAATCCATCAAATGTTGGGCAGTTGTGTATTGTCGGGTACACCAGATGACTGTTTTATATTAATGTAAATATTTCAATATTAATATAAAATACATATATTCTGTGATGTTTTGTGCAACAACAGACACTTTTTGCACAATTTGAGCATGAAATGGATTCTCTGACGTAAACAAGGAAGACATATCAATGACGTCACTGGGGATATCCATAGGCACACGTGTTTCTTTCGCGCACTTTTCTTTTCCCGGCACTTTTCTTTTCCCGCGGAGTTTGAATGTCCAAAACCATGAGGTCTTTGAGAAATGAGAAACATTTACTTGTTCCCATTGTTGACTTGTAGTTTTTGGTTACAATTATCCTATAGAAGTGCAATAAATATATATAATTAAATAAATATTTAGGAAATAATTTAAATTTCATGAAACATGACATGCTCGGGATTTCCTCATCACATAATGAATTATATATTGTCAAGGCTACCTAGAAGGGAATTCAATATGGATTGTATTTTCTTAGGGAACAGTTATTTATTATTTTGATTAGGGAGTGGGTGTGGCAGCAGTCAATTAAATAATAAAACAAAAAAGGAGACACATTCATATATACCATGAGAATGTTGTTTATAACAGGAAAAAAGTATAATATCCCAAAGTCTACCATGCAGGTTTATGCAAAGGGTACATGTCTCTACAAGCAGACTAATATCTGTGATAACAGTTTTTAAATCTTTAAATTAACTTGTTATAATGGCTCTGGATAAATTATGTTCTTATGCATTACTTTTGTCTTTAACAGGTCACAGTAACCCCGAATCTGCTCTTGGTAGGGCTCTAGCAATACCACTTTCTGTACAAAATGGTATTGCTGGCAATGTGCAAGAGTGTGCTGAGAAAAGTTTTGGTGTGAGCCGATTGCAACTAATGGCAAAGACAGGTAAGGTTTTAAAGACATTACATGTGTGTATCTAATAATTCTGTCAATGTAATTTTCTGTCATGTTTTATTTATCTTGTAATACTTACCATTTATATTCTGATGTAACTGCATGCTAATAATGTTACATATGTTTCCTTTATTAGCTAGGCAAGATTATTAAGGCACTGAAACTGAAGATGCCATTCTGGGGAGATGTTTCAGGGAAGGACAGGTTTGCTGGCTTCCAGAAACGGCACCCAGAACTGGCACTCCAAAAGCCCGAGCCAAATTTGACCCAGAGATTGTGTGCCATCAACACAGCTGTTGTAGTGGATCATTTTGCTAAGGTAAATTATGTAATTAGTTCCTCCTCCCATATGTATATGGAACTGTGATGAAACTGGATTTCAGTTTCAACACACGCCAAGTTTGGTGTGCGCCAGAAAAGGTGCAAAAGTAGTTCCAGGGCTATGTGGGAATGCCATAGGTGCTCGTTTACCCCCATGATTGTTGTTAAGGGAAAAACGTACAAATCATTGAATTCTTGGGCTGTTAAAAATTCTCCACCTCATACAGTCTGGGCATGGCAACCAAAAGCATTGATGGAAAATGTCTTGGGAGAGCACTGGTTCCGAAATTGTTTCCTTAAAATTGTAGAAGAACTCACCTGCAGTTACTGATCTTAGATGGACACAGCAGCCACGAGTCCCTAGGTTTGTTAGAGGCTGCAAAGGCTGCAACTATTCATGTGTTTTCACTTCCTCCCCATACAACACATGATTTGCAGCCTTTGGACAAAACTGTGTTTGGTTCTCTGAAAAAGCATTACAATGCTAAATGTTCAGAGTATATGGTGGCACATCCGGACCATAAAATTGACAAGCAGTCATGGCCAGCACTGTTTGCATCTTCACTGGAAGCAGGTGTTTCTCCAGCCAACCTGATTAGTGGATTTCAGGCATGTGGGATTTATCCCTTTAACCCAAATATTATAGGAGAACATGGTTATGCTCCATCATTAGCCCTTGGTGTCCCCGCTCCATCAAATATTTCCCAGAATACAGATTCAAAGAAATATATCACAGATGTTTTTTTAGGTATGCAAGCAGCATTCCAGATAACAGATGGGTCTCAGGTCAATGACCTGACAGTGGCAGCCCTATGAGCCGACAGTCGTCTGCCAAGCCAGAGATATTTGTTCATTTTCCATGTACCTGGCAATCTTTCCCAGGTCATCACCGCTGCTGCTTCACGGTGTGTTCTCAGCATTGGAATCAATTTATGAATGAACTTTAATTAAGTCAATTTGATTGTCCAATTCACCTCACATAACAGCCAATCAGCTGTTGTGGTTTTATATTCATGGCAGCCAAGGCTATCCACACCATGAGGGGGGAGGCTCCATTTTCAGTAGGCCTACGACATACTGGATGGCACTGCTTGATGCCTTTAATCTTGTCTGGTGAATGTGTCCACGTAAGAGCTGCAGTGTGTGTACACAAAGGGAAAATGTCTAGTTTCAAACACAGCTATAATTGTAAATGTAAACATGAAGCGACAAATTTCTTTATCGGGGTCCAGGGGAATAAGAAGTCTTCAGCCAGCTCAAGACCTGGTAATTGAATGCTTTTATTTAAAGAAAATTGTTCTATGTTTTAAGTTGCTTTCATTTTCACTGCTGAAATCACGGTGTTTGGGCGATAATGTGTTTTCTAGGTCGCCCATAGCAATAGTATGAAATGCGATGTGGGATTTGCAGAGGGAGTGGCATGGGTCATGAGTAATTGAATTACCAGTTGTTGGTGCTTTATTTACTCTAAATAAAATATTAACTGCATACCAAAACACGGAATATAAAGCTGAGCCTGTCTGGTATTCTGCTCTTTATGCCTGTATAGTGCCACATATCTCATTGCCTGCCATTGTTTATCAAGCCTAGTTTTAAATATATTGAGGGTAGTAGCCGCAACAGTTGCTTCAGAGAGGTACATCGTCCTACTGCTTTGAGAAAGAATATCTCCAGATCAAGACGATCTAAACCATTCATGATTTTGAATACCAGGATACTGCCATGAGCTAAGTATTTCTTTTATTTACATGCTTTGGGCGTCCTTTAAAAGTAATAAATCACTTGGGACATGAGAACCAAACAGGTTCCTTAGCATAGAACCAGCAGGCTTAAAATCTCAAGTGGACCCCACCTTATAAATTGGCGGGAAAGTTATTAAGTTTCATCTACACGCGATAAATGGTGCTATCTAAGTATGTGTATTTAGGTGATTATGTGGAGGACAGTATACATGAGAAACATCCTGCAAACTCTAAATAGTGTCACACTTGTGCAAATCACACTATAATTTATTAATTTAGTAAACAAAATACCATAACAACTGAACTTGTCAATATAATAGCTTCAGTGTTGCCGTGGGTGGGGGAATTGCCGATTTTACATATCAAATTATCACACAATATATATTTATGACCAAAAAGTATGAACTGAAAAATATTTCAAAATTTGTAATTAATAATTAGTCTTCAAATGCCAGAATCCACTTTAATATAAATTCTTCATTATTTTGATGACAATGACTATTTGTATTTGAATACAGAACACACACAAAAGCTAATCAATGTTGTTTGACTCGGTAGTGCATTTCATGAAGGCAGCACTGGTAACAAGACAACTTGTACCCAAGACATCCTGTACCCAAGAGCGTCGTATCTCATCATTCGTTTGGCGGCATAATTATGATTAGGGTGCCTTCATATACATATTTTGTATGGGCATATTTATATTAATAGCAGGATAATTACTGATTAATTTATTTATTTTCAATAGAGAGTTATAGTTACTAACTGACCTCATATACCGTCAGCCTGCTAAATAAAAAAAGTTGGCTGTAAAACACCCTTTCCTGTTCTAATTAGAGATTGTTAATTTTATTTTTCACCAATTAAGTGTAAATTTTTGTATAATTTTGGTAAATACACCTTTTCCACCACCATCCCACCATCTGTCGGCAGTGGCAGAAACTAACGAATTGGGTAGAGACCCAAAACCCATCTGGCCACACCGCAATTTTCGTGTGCTATTGATCGATATTGTTTTACATGAGAGTCTTCCAGAAATATGAACAAAATGCCGTTTACATATGGAATAATTGTCATGTATTTGGGTGCATTCGAAAGCTAACATGTCACAGTTCATGAATTAGTAAGTATATAGGCATGTTATATTTTCGTTTGACTAGAAATGTGATTTACAAATGTTTGTTTATATTTGTTATGTCAGCTCAAAGCATGTGGCGGTATAGATTTGGGTCGAAGTTTCCAAACCCCTTGTACAGTCTAGAGTAATTCACATACTTTTAAATATGATTATTTACATTATCATGGCAATTTTTAGGAAGATCAATTATTATGCTATTAAGAAAAAAATCTGTTGAAACTAATCGATGATCATGTCAACATAAAAAGATAGCACGAAAGTTGTCATGTTTTTGATGTGGCTGGCCATTGATAAGCAGCGGGCTGGTGAGGGAGACTGTTTTCACACAGAGCTGTCAGATTTGACAGCTTATTTACGAGAGTGATACTCAACATTTGTTGTACCATATAATGGTGCAATCGTGTAAAAACAAGGCCGGGCATGTAGATCTGGCTCGGTTTTAGTGTTTGTAAGTGTTAACATTATTTGTTATTACTGGTTATTATTTAATATGAGCAAAATACTCATACAATTTTCATTTGGCAAAAGGTTTTCTCCACAGATTTATTTATTCTGTCATTGATAATTTACTTATTCAGTGCATCAATTTATATTTACAGAATAAATGACTATAAGATGGATGTCAGAAAGCCACCGAAGAGGAGTAAAAGTAAACAGAGTTGTTTTGTTCCAGACTGTAACACATCAGGATATGTGACAGACAATGGGAAAACTGTTACATTCCATGTTTTGCCAACAGATGCCAAACTGTTAAAAATATGGATTGTAAAAATTGGCAGAGATGTTGGACCACTATTCAAAAGTTACTCCATAAACGCATCACATATCTGGAGACACAGTTGAAAATCGAGAAAGATCAATCGGAGATGCAGAAGAAAGAATGTGATCATGTTCGTGGTGTCCTCTGTACAACAATGGTAAAATTGAATAAGGAAAGAGAGAAGATGAGATTCTCAATAGAAGAATTCAAGAATAGTGACAGTGATGTATGTTACTACACTGGTTTCCCAACATACAAGACATTACAAGAATGTTTCCGGCTGCTGAATCCAGTCAGTAATATAATGTATTTATGTCGTGGCAAGAAAAGAATTCTGAAGGCAAAATCAATATCATACTTGGATCAGTTTTTCATGATTTTAGTATGACTGCGATTGGGTCTGCTAGTGAGAGATCTTGCACAGAGATTCTCCATCTCAACAACATCAGTATATCGCTATTTCACTGCTTGGATTAATTACATGTATCTCCATCTTGGATCCATCAATATGTGGCCCTTGAAAGAATACATCATCTCTACAATGCCCGAGTCAATGAAAGAGAAATATTCCAATCTTGAATGGATCATTGACGCATTTGAGATGCAGATCCAGCGACCGGCATCATTGTTGCTGCAATCACAGTCATACTCTAACTACAAGAGCAGGAACAACGTTAAAGGTTTGGTGGCATGCACCCCACCGGGCAGGTTGGATTTGTCTCCCAGTTGTACACTGGAAATATATCAGACAGAGAATTAACTGTCAGGTCCGGTTTCTTGAATATGCCCCACAACAAAGGAGCCATGTGGTTGGTGGATAAGGGTTTCCAAATTGCGGACTTGGCCCAACCTCTTGGTGTTTCTGTTTTGTAGGTGACAGGAAGAAGATGATGACAGAAGAGGTGTTCCACACACAATCTGTAGCTAGCGAAAGAATTCACATTGAGCGACGTATCAACAAAATCAAGAAATTTCATTACTTCGACCGACCAATTGGATTAGCTAACCAAGCATGGCTTGTTTGTTCAATACTGACATTGTTCCAGAATCCCATCATATCTGCTTGAGTTCTTCTCTGTTCAAAATATGGGGATTGTACTATGTATAAGTTAATGACCATGTAACCAGGGTTGATTACAGGACCAATGTAATCGATTACTTGAGAATCCTAAATTTACATTCATTTTGAATGTAATCGATTGCGATTACATTGTAATGTAATCATGATTAGAATGTATATCACACAAACAGAATGTGATTCTTTATTATTATTCACTCAGTTACATGTATATTTTAACTACTGATATAACTACTTAATACAAACACTGGACATTTGTAGAAGTAGATTTATTGATCTGGTGATATGATATGCATGATTACATTAAATTTAAAATGATTATATGTCGTGTACATATTCTGCTACTTTTACCATTTTAAAAGAATATTCGATATGTGGGAGGGGCAGGGGAAAAAAAGTTCAGCCCCACTATACTTAGTGGAACAGCCCTTACTGGTTTATGTTTATATAAAATCTATTTTTTTTTTAAATTCAGTGCTATGTTGCATTTAATACACAGAGATCAAATTGAATGTTAATGAAAAACCTTGAAATGCCATAATTTTAGTCATTTATATGAATAATTGGCATGAAAATCCAGGCTAAAAACCCTGAAAACTCATCTCTGAATACAGAGTGGTGCAAAATTTATTTACCGCAAGATTTATGGACTAAACATATACACACCAATAGTTAATCTATGGAAATCTATAAGTTTGTCCATCATGAATTATTTGTATGAAACTTAATATTTTATTGCAGCCACTGTAATGATGCCATGTGAACTAAGTCACATTTTCGAAGCAATAACAAATATATACAGGACCTCGACAAAAATAGATTAACACACATACATGTATACCAAATTGAATGGCTCAAATTGGAAATGAACATGGTAACAGTACCCCATTCTCACAGACACTGCATATATTTCTTAGACTTTGGCATGTGCCAAGTAACTCTCGAAATAAAAAGTATTCAATGTTTTCAACATGTTCTCACAGAACATTTCATCAAATGCAATGCGTTCAATGTGTAGTCCTTTGAATGTATATACAACAAAGTTCAAGTTCAGATCGCCATATCTACTGCAGCTTCTTAACTGGTCGGAATTGTTGACTTAAACTCATTGCAATATCAAAACAGATAATGTATCTTCTATATTCATTGACTTGATATACTCTTACGGATGCAATAACAGCATATCATTGAAAACTTACACAGCCTTGTCGCTATTATGGTTGAATCTGGTGAAAGTGCATTTGGCTATTGTTATGGCTGTCTTTGATTTATGAAATAAACTAGTTATCTTCGCACTAGAGGAGAAAAAATACCTATATTTACCATCTGTGACACTTCATCTCTATCCTGATCCATTTCTATTTGTGAAATATTTTGTTTTCCTGGTACAAAAAAGATTCCAACACGGCTACATTTCAGTCACTCGTCTGGATCAATGCAGAACTTTGTACTCGCTTCAGGGGTTGATCCACAACCCGCATGTTCCTCGACTACTGTTGAATGCACATGCTCCGTGTAAAAGGTGTATTGGAGTGTTTATTTTTAATTTCTTTGATACGGATGTTTGTTTGCTAGTATTTTTTGTTTTGAGATGGAGGGGAGGAGTTGTTTAAATGGGTAGAGAAGACTGAATTACTGGTGCATTAGTTTGGGCCCTTTCCTGTTTGTTTTGTTTAGTACTCAGTTAATTTCACTGGTCTCCATATTCCAGAGATGGTAGGCTGTTGGTTGGTGGAGGTCGATCCAGATACCTCCATGTTTGGTCTCTGGACACACATAAGCTGCAGTGCATCATTGAGCTACCAAAGATGGTGACTTGTGTACATCAACTGGCCTTCTTAGCTGACAGCTTTGATGGAGGTTCAAATCAGGTTAACATCTTCTTTCATGCTAGTAGTAATAATAATAATATAATAATAATATAATTATAATAACATTATATAACTTTTATATGAAAACATACTCTGTACAGGAAAAGAGAAAGTTTGACATTTATGCTTTCATAATGATGATGATAATAATAAGAGTTATTTGTGAAAATATGCTCAATAAAACAAAAGGGTTATAAATAGTTGAGTCTTAAGTGAAGGGATTAAGTAAAAAGCTCATATAACACGTATATTAAGCAGTTGATATACATTTAATATACTTCCTGGTTGTCAGGTTTCTTTTCTTCTATTAATGACGTAGCTCATATTTTTATCACAATTCATCTATTACAAGACGAAGTTATTTTATTTGTAGCTGACCTTGATCTCATTATCTGTACCGTTTATGCAATGTTTCATTATAAAAAATTATAAACAGACTCCAATTTTATGGTTTAAGTGCAGATGCCATCATATTAAGGCCAGGTGTGTGTGTGTGTGTGTGTGTTGAAATTTAAATTACTCGCTGATGTGCCTTCATCAGAACTAAACTAAAATTAATATCTCATTAATTTCAAATGTTTATGTCTATTCCAGGTTTTGAGTGTTTTAAGCCAGGATGGCATCATGCGTTTTATCAACATCAACACGTGCAAGCTGCTGTTTGACGTCGGAGCTCTCGACAACAGGATATCCAACGTCACGCTTAGTCCCATCGGACGTCACATAGTGGCCATTATGGACAACGGATACATTAACGTTTACTGTATGAAGGCCCTATCTGAAGATCTCAACCAGGTGGGTGATCTGTGGTGCTAAATCGGTATTTTGTTCATATATGATTAATGTAATAGGGTGTGGTTAGTGTACTGAGATATGGTCAGGTGTGTTGCAATGTAGGAACTAATTTGATAATTAACAGGTTATGTTAGTGGTTATAGACTGTCTTAAAGGGAGAGTCCACCCTCAGAATTTTTTTTTAAAATTTGTAATGTTTAGAACAGTAACCAAAAATTCCACAATAATAATCACAAAATATACCTGATATCATAGATATAGGGAAATAATCTAAATTACTAGAGGGCCACTATTACGGCTGCATTGGAAGCCAGATTCTAAGGCGGGAAGGAGAAAAATTAAATGCTCTGACGTCACATCGGCATTCTCTAGACTGATGTGGATTATGGTTTCTCTTGAGTTTTAATTTCTGAACCATTTTAAACATCTTCCTCTTGCCAGGTTCCTTCTGGCTCAAACTGATATGGTTGTATGTCATTCATGATGTAATTTTAACAAGATAATGCCATTTAGTTCTGGAATAATTCTTTGCTCACACTTGTTTACATGCTTTTGTATGGGCTCTACAGACTTAAGGTCAACCTGATACGCTGAAGTGACATCAGTATTCAGGAGCTTCCAGTCTCTGTCTAGCTTCAAAATGGCGGTGCCCACAGGCCATTAAAGGTTGATTAATCCGCACTTTGAACTGGATTATTTAATATGTGGGTGATCGTTTTACATATTTTGACATTATTTATGATATATGTGAATATAGCTTTATTAGTCCTGAAAATTTGAAATGAAGGTGGACTATCCCTTTAAGTGTGAAATGAAAATGTGGTTTGAGTTAAACAAACACATAAAATGTCCATGGAGTTATATGTGCCATGTGTCTGTGATAGGAGGAATCATGAAATGAAGTAAAACAGTAAAATAATCATAGGATTAGGTCATTTTACATCACTAGGGCTGATGGGCCGCAGATATTGTTGAAATATATTGCTTATACTGGCCCATTACTCACACGCTGTAATTATTATTATTATTATATACCATATTTATATAGCACTCTTTTCATAAACTATATCATGTTCAAAAGTGCTTTACAATACAAGACATATAAACGTAAAATTTTCAAATATGTGAGCAAGAAGTAGCAGAAACATTTATATAATGTTATAATGTTATTGAACGTATATTTACATTGCATGTGCAGTTGTATGGTTGAGAATATGAAATAAAAATTTAAAAAAATATCGCGCAATATGTTTT